>Ga0182004_10000255_pt1 | contig 28976 bp, 19 predicted proteins | sample Sormic07211540_1_FD_120479 | JGI IMG/M metagenome (GOLD analysis project Ga0182004, IMG submission 120479) | Endophyte microbial communities from Sorghum bicolor roots, Mead, Nebraska, USA - 072115-40_1 MetaG | ecosystem: Host-associated > Plants > Roots > Unclassified | place: USA: Nebraska...
ACTGTTGACTCAGGTTAAATGGTAGAGGTTTTGACAATTTATATGAGTGATGAATTGGTTGATGTCTTGTGTGTCGCTATGCTCCTCTGGTAGAGGTCGAGGCGTGGACCTCCATAGCTTAGTTTAGGGCCCTCCATGTCTATGTTGTTCTCTTGCATGGAGTGGATAAGATTTTAATGAACATCAGGAGCTGTTGAAATATCTTTTTGGTTGATGACTAAATTGGGCCCAAGTCAATTTTAGAATTGACCCATGATAGTTTGGCCCAAACTATAGAAAACTCTATAGAGAGACATAAGAATAGTACCATATCGGTTTTTCAACGAGATAAGACAACTCCTACTCCTTATAAAATAAGCGGTATATGGTTGATTAAGATATCCAACATCTAATCAATATTTACAATTATATATTTAAATAAAATAAAATTATTTTTCTATCTCATACTGATATTTGTACCCTTATCCAACGACCAAGGATGGCGCCTTAGTCTTATGGGATGATCTAGGGCAACATGACGATGTCCTTGCCCCGACGGGGTCCCTCCCGGGCTAGAGTTTCGTCGTTTTCTTTGCTAGTTTGTTGGTAAAGTAATCATTCTTGGTCACATAAGCGATCGACTACATTCGTTGGTCCTTGGCGACCCAGACACTGCATTCTCCGATCCGTGGTGACCCGGACGATCTAACCCTAGCTGGTGTATGACCGATCTTCGTCAACAAACTTTTTAAAACTTCACGTAAAAACAGGTTGTCAACTTCATCTGGCGTGGAACAGGTAGCACACAACTCAGACTTAAACTATAATCTCCTAAAAAAAACTCTGACTTAAACTAAGGGAAGAAGGGATTCTAATCTAAACACCAACCTCGCAACATGTTGCCTGTTCGTCTGAAGGAATACCAAACATTGAGTAGGGGCTTGGGGCTTCTAGGTTTGAACTCTCTTTTACCGCTTTGTATATCCACGGCGCCGCCCCGGCCGGCCGCAAACCATCGCCAGTGCCTGGCTTGAGCCCGTAGCAGCAGCATAAGTCGTAGTGCAACTCGTTTTCACGATTTCCCTTTGGCAGCAGCAGCAGTATCATCAGTAATGGCAGGTCATCGTAATTCTGTTGCATCTTAGTAGCATCGGTAGTACATGATCGGTGGATTTGGAAGGAGGACGTGATGGCTGGTCTAGCAGTAGTCCCCGTATATATGGTCATACCTGCAGTACGGTTTGGGATGAATGGTTATGGAATTAATCTTGGATGGTTCGATCTGGAATCAGGGGCCCTGGGGTACAAGAGGTCGCACCCTTGGGGTACAAGAAGTCGCACTGTTGGCCAGCCCTACCGAATCTGGTAACATTCACCCAGTTGATATTATGCAAAATGATGTGGACCAGCTGCATCTTGTGACAGCGACAGGGGAAGGAATTTCCAAATCCCCTAGTCCATGTAATGTTATCCTATCATTTGTATAAAACTTTAACTGAACCAACTGTAATAGCGTTCTTTACGAAATTACTGGAGTCCATAAACGCGGCCTGAAAGTCTGAAACTTTTATAAGGCTGCAACATAGCTTGTGCGATTTCTGAATCTGTACAGTTGACTCCAGTGAATGTGTACTGTACACAATCATAAGACATGTCGATCAGTTTCTATTTTGTACAATTAACTCCTGTACGATCTCCTTTCATGTAAATCAACAAAATTTGGCTGGTGGATACACAGAATGGTACAACGGACCTATCCTTTGGATAGTTGGCAAGGGAGCAAGCATCAAGAAAGCTTGCCCACTGCTGAAAGAATTGCCTATACACACAACAAAAAGAACCAAAGAAAGGTGTAGAGCTAACCTACTCATGAACAAAAGATCACTGTGTAAATCCTATCCTAAGCTCTACTGACTGTACTCATTTGAACTTCTGGATGAGTTACATCATGGAAATCTTGCAACTTCTCCATTTCTCTTGCAATCTGAATGTCACTGGGGATGAAGTACTCACTGAAAGCCTTTGCGGCAAAATGAGGAATCATACCAACAACAGTTACCGCAAGCAGCAGTGCCCAGAACAACCCAGTTCCCATCACCTTATAGATTGCCCTGTCATAGAATTACCGAGTCAGTAACTGTGAACATATTTTTCCTAGTATAGAAAACAAATATTAGAGTGCTTGCTTACCAGAAACCAGGCATGGTTGGTATGGAATCTATGATCATGACGCAAATCCATGTTGCAGCAATGCTACCCCATATTGCTGCATGCGTAATCCAATTCCATCTGATGACATCCATTGCCAGATGAATGTTGACAAGAATAACAACAGATAGTGTCCATAGATCTCCGAGGCTGGAACCATCAATTATACTCTTCCTGTATGCAAGGTAGGGGATGAAGAAACACGCAAGGCTCTGCCAGACGGAGTCTATCATGATGAATATGAATAGCCTCAGGTTGTAATTCTCCTCACGCTGCCCTGGGCCATAGAGTTGGGGATACTTCAGCAATGTCCGCCGGCTGAGATCCTTGTCGAGAATGGCAACAACAATAGTAGGGACAGCAGTATATATCACAGAGTATAGCACACTGCTCCACTCAGTTATTGCTGTTGTTAGGGTGAAACCAGTGTAAAGCACATACCTGAAAATGGTTAACGAATTAGTATGTGTTCCTTATGCAGACTGAACCAAGTAGTAGTAGTAATTATGGCAATGTGCTTACCAGAATAGCACAAAGACAAAAGTAGCATTTCTGTAGAAGTTATATAGGATCATGTAGGCCATCCTCTGGTAGTTCCAATGGCCATGGACCAACAATAGAGGAACCAAAAATCTGAATTGCCCCATGGCAAAATCTGAGGCCATTACAGCTTGCCTTCCCTCTTGCCCACTGATGCCAATGCCAACGTCAGCCATTTGAATCATGGATACATCATTAGCACCTGAAAGTGTGCATCTTTTCAGATTTTTGACTCCCGAAAAAAAACATAGATGAAGTTTTGAACTAGAATATAATTAAAGAAGGCGTACCATCTCCAATAGCTAGAGTCATGTCACTTGTTCGCTTCTTTATGAGATCAACAATACCAGCCTTCTGAAGGGGAGCTACACGACAGCATAGGACGACGTCGCAAGCTATAGCGATTTCAAAAAGCTGAAAAATTGAAAATTCATGAGTTGCTGACAATAGAATTTACTCAGTTGCTAAGATTTTAGTATGATAGAATACCTTTTCTTCCCAATCCGTATCGAAAATGTAGACAAGGCTATTACCATCAATAATCAAAGCAAGGGGCACCCTAAGTTGGGGGTCTGTCGAGAATGATTGGTATTTGTTAACCATGGCGATTGCATCTTCTAGACTCTTCCTGCATGAGTCTCTTGAGCGACTGTTAATTACAATCTGTGTCATGTCCCTTGTCAAAAGCTTGCACGAATAGCCGATGGAGATGGCAGTTTCTTGCTTGTCACCTGTTAACACCCAAACCTTAATCCCTGCTTCCCTCAGTTTCTCAATTGCTTCAGGTACTCCATCCTGCAGCTTGTCATCAATTCCAGTGGCACCCAATAGACGCAAGTTCGTCTCGATGTTGGCAGCCACATTGCGGAGTTGGTTTCCTCTTCCTAGTAGTGCGGTGCTAGCCTTTTCATAAGCCATTTGCCACTCCTGAAACTCTTCTTGGCTAAGTTCCCGCATACCAATGACAAGTGTTCGCAGACCTAGTGATGAATATGAATGGAGATGCTTCTCTGTTGCTTGGACAACATCTGAATTCACAGTTTTGTCAATGACTCCAAACATCGAACTATCTGCACCTTTTACAAACAGCTTGACAGACTTATCAGGGCAGCCAATTATAACAGACATCCTCTTGCGTTCGCTGTCAAACTCATGAAGACCAAGGACATCGTATCTGCAAATCAAGTCCAGTAAAAAGGTAATTAATTAAGCAAATATTCTAGGAAAAAGGAAAGACTGGAGAGACACACAAAACGCAAAAGGTGAAATTGAAAAAAAAGATGATAAAAAGGACTAATCCTATGCATGTACAAAGGCAATAGGCAAATCAATGCATTAAAACAGGAGTCATTCAGGGTACTATGCTAATTCAGGTAAAGTAGTTGAGACAGTTTTTCATCTGTTTCAGAACTAAAGACACCACCAATTGTCTGCAGTCTGCACTACAAGCCCCCAAAACAAGATGCAAGCAACAGCCAAACAACATCTACTAAAAGACAGAAACCAACGGTAGCTGAGAGTATAGAAAACTCCACCTCCTGTTGTCCCTATTTCTAATGCTGTTAATCTGTGAATGGCTCCCCACCGAAAGTGTCAATCAGTGCCTACATTATCTATCGCAAGAAGAATGTCTCAGTCAATAATACCTCAGCTTCTCACCAAGGACGTCGATCACAATGTGACCTGATGTTCGTTCGACTAGCACAAAGCCATATGCCGCGGCAGCAGAGACCAATGCCTGCTCATCCGGTGACTCGCCTTGGTAATCAATCACCTTCTTCTTAGGGTCTGGACCATCGGCGATCATGGGAACAATGGTGTTGCACGTTGCCAGGGCGAGAAAGAACTCCCGAGTCTGCGTCCCTTGCTCGGTATCAGCCCCATCCCTGATCAACTTCACCAGCTCCCTATCGGTGTTCACCGATATTTTTGGCGCCCAAATCCGCTCACCCTCTGTTATGAATCAAAAGTAATCAATTGCCAACGATGGCTCTCCTAATCAAAAGAATTGATGGGATAAGGGAGATGCTATACTACCAGGAGGCCGCTGCCGTGCGATGTCACTGTAATCGATACCGTCAACGCTCGCGCACCGGAACTCCATCTTATTCTGTGTGAGCGTGCCGGTCTTATCGGAGAATATGCACTTAATCTGGCCTAGGTCCTCGTTGATGTTGAGAGCCCGGCACTGGAACCTCGAATTGGAGGACTCGTCGTACAGCCTCGTGTCTCGGATCATGAAATAGGCCTGCCCCAGCCTGACCAGCTCCATGGAGATGTAGAGCGAGATGGGTATCATGATCTGGAACACGATGACCGCCATGAGGTAGATGAACACGATTTGGGCCGCGATGCCGTAGTAATTGTAGTCGCGGTAGTCATTGTCCTTGTCGAGGCGCAGGTAGTCCTTCTTGTGGAAGAACTGCGCGAGCTCGAGCCCCAACTCGTGGGTGTGCAGCCAGACGCCGGAGAGCGCGGCGACGATGGAACAGAGCACGACGAGGATGGCAGAGAGGAAGAGCGTCTCGCGGTTCATGTGCGTCTCGAGGCGGCTGCGCTTCTTGGGCGCGCCGGCGTTGTTGAGCATGGCCTTGGTCTCCCGCCCCGCGTACACCACAACGCCGACGGCCCATGCCGTGTTCTTGAGCTCGCAGCCCCGAAGCACGATGTTGGACGGACCTAGCGGTATCCGGCGGGTCTCCCCTTCGAGCTCGAGGTTGGCCTGGAAGCCGTAGATGTTGCGGTTCGGGCGCTCGCTGCGGATGACGGCCCCGGCGAGGCGCTCGGGCGGCGTGGACAGCGTCTCTTGCTTGGCGTAGCGGGTCTTGAGGTTGGACTCGCCGTCAAGGTTTAGCGTCTGCACGTAGGCGACGCCGGTGGGTTCGCTGGTGGCGAGGAGGACCATGTCCGCCGGGAGCGACTCGTCGGACACGACGCGCACGACGTCGCCGACGCGGACGTGCTTCCACTCGGTGGGGACGAACTGGGCGCCGCCCCCGTGCGCGTCAGGGGAGAGGACCTCGGCGAGGCGTCCGTTCTCGGCGCGGTCGGAGCGGTGGCGTCGCCAGTCCTCGTACGCGTCCTTGACGGCGGTGACGAGGAGGACGAAGGCGAGCGGCATGACGGAGGCGCCCCGCCCGAAGACGGCGAGCTGGGGCAGCTGGTTGAGCACGGCGATGGCGAGGAAGTAGACGTAGGCGAGGCGGTGGAACTGCTCGAAGAGGTTCCGCGGCAGGAAGGTGAGCGGCGAGTACTTGGCGGTGCGCACGGCGTTGCCCGCGAGGTCGAGGCGCTCGTTGGTGCGCGCGGGGTCGCCCACGCGCACCACGCGGGCGTCCTCGTCGCCCAGCTCCTTCTGCGACGCCGACATGTGCCGCGACGACCCGTGGTCGTCGGCCATGGCGGGCGAGCGCGAGGCGTGGGGCGCTGCTGACCGAGCGCGGCGTCAGACTAGCGTGGGCCGCCGCGGAGTCCCAGCCCCCGCGTTCCCGAGCATGCCGCTCCCGGCGCGCGCGCGAAAGTCGGGTTTCGGAGCGGCGGGTCTGGGTCGGGCGACGGTCGCCGTGTTCGGTCGGGTGAGCGAACAGGGGAGGGAGGGAGACGAGCAGAGTCGAGTCTGACGGAAGCCGAGTTTGGGTTTTGGCAGGTAAAAGCAAGCGAGGAGGAGGAGTTGGGAGGCGCCGGTGGTTGGCCGAGTTGTGGACGCCTGGGAGTAACTAGGGTGACTGGCGCATTAAAGATTGGATTTTCATCAGGCGCCAGCTTCCGCAGGCCGTGGAGGAGGAGGAGGAGGAAGCGAAACGCCGACGGAAAGGAAGGGAGAAGAAGTGGATCGTTGGCTATATGGCGCTTAAAATCTGGCAGGGGGAGTTGGTGAGGACGACGGGGAGACGGCACCGTTTGTAGGAGAGACAGGCAAGGGAGAGGTGGAGCTCGAAGACTTTCGTGACTGCGTGCTCCGCTCGCCTGCGTGCCAGCCAGCAATAGCATTGGGTTTCTGTTCTTTGAATGATTATTAAGCCTCCTGGCCGAATCTGCCGCAGAATCACTAATTAAGCAGGGCCTGGGAATAATGAATTTAGTGACGCTCCTCCCCTCTCTGACTGTCCGTCCCCGTGGAAGCTTCTGTGGATCTCATCTCTGCTCCGCCCCACTTGACGGGACAGAGAAAATCGACAAGCGGATGGGGCTAACGCGCGCCGGACTTGTTTGGATTTCTTTGACCCCGTTTTCCTTGCTAATCATCCTAGCAAATCGCGGAGAAATCAGGTTGCGCGCTAGTCAAGGATGGACGGGAGCGGGCGGCCGCGCGGCCTCCGTGCGCGTGCCGTGGGGGCCGGGCGGCGAGGGGTTTCGCTTTCGCGGCGGCCACTAAACAAGCCTTTGTTTCCGGCGGTTTGGTGCCTGGGGCGCCGGTGCCGGCCCGGCCCCGGCCGGCGGCGTCTGCTTCGTGTCGTGGGCGGAGGAGATCCATCCATCTTGAACCTTCCGATCCGAAAGCCAGAACGGATGGGTGACTGATGCTTCCTTTTTCGCGCGCGTGGGTCCTGATTTGTTAAACCTCAGGTCTATCTGCATGGTGTTGTTGATGCAAAGGAGTACTGTGATTGCGCTGCTCCTTAAATCTTTAATCTTTTCCTGGCTGAGAAAAGGCTTCACATCCTATTCAGGGATCAAGAAAAGCTTCCCTTCGTGCTTAAGCTTCCAGTTCCAAGGCAACACCATCTATAGCCGCTATTGCAGAGACTTTTTTAAAAGCCAAAATATATATTATAGGGATATGATGAATTGATGATTATATAGTGCGCGGCAAGTAGGATATATGTTTTTTTAGGTATAAACATCTTAATCAGCTGAGCAAAGTGCTAAGGAATGTTTTTTTCATCGGTTGTTCTACACGTCCGTATCAGCCAGTCATTCAACAATATTTTTTGTAACAATAAATCAGTGAACAGTAATATTATTTACTATGCATGAATTACCCTGCTATGTGCTCATCGTGCTTTAAACAGCTCCACGTCTTGATCATAAACCGTTCTAGGAAAAAAAAAAGAAAACAAAAGTGGGAGAGATTTGCATGACTTGCACGGCAATCACACAAGGATGTATTGTATTGTACCATTACGGAAAATAGGATCTCTGACTTGCTGACTTTTGCTGTGCCCGCACGTAGGCTCCACCATTTTGAATTCGATTCGAAATCACGGCAGGCTAGGCTTGCGATCACGCTAAAACAGAACAAGTTGACGTGTATAATATCCGGGCCCGGCCCCTATTATTATTCTACCAGTAGAGAATCTTGTCAGGGAGCTGCTCCTAATCCACACGATAAGCCACGCACAAAGCTTCCGTTAACAACTATAAGCCGCCGGGGGTCAACTTGCGGACAAGCAAGCGGCTGCGCTCGGGCAGGGAGCAGTTGACATGAAGCCGCCTCCCCTCTAACTAAGGCTTAACGACCGAAAGGGACTTTTCCCGCGCATAAACTAGGTCCATTAGCGCCCTGTAAACTTCGTGGCGGGAGTGGCAGTGGCAGGTCATCCCATCGATCCCTCGCGTCCGCTTTCTAGAACCCGATCATGCCGTGCGTGACGACCGTGCTTGCGTTGCGCCACTGGACTTCCGACGCCCTGTCCAAGTCCCACGACCGATGCCACGGGCCATGCATGATACTATACGCTTAAAAAAACGTGCAAAGCTCTTGGCTGAGCTTGCATGGTTCTATTGGTTTCTAAAAAACAATTCGACCGGATAGGTGAGATGACGGTGTGGTAAAATATTTTTTCAGACGTTCCGGAGTACTCCTACAGTACCATCACCCGATCAGAGCGTGGCAGGCTGGCTGGCAGCAGTGCCTGACGTTTTCTTTGGTACCTTTGATAAAAAGGAAACTTGTGCTTTGAGTGGTCCGCTGATGACTGATGACTAGGAGAACTAGTGTGTGTGTGTGTGTGTGTGGCAGAGGAACACGTTTTTTTTTCGAGGCATCGTGATCGATCGATGCAGGTTTCGTGAAACATGGATTGGAGGATACTGGTGTGTTGGCTCCCTGGATGAAGGAATGGGCCGTCAACTGATGCTGTACATACGGAGCACACAGTATATCAATTGGCCACAGTACGTGTACTTGTGCCATAAAATGAACGTGCACTGTGCGGACTTGAATTCGTGAAGAGATGTGGCACTGTAGGCATCGTCCTCAACTTCAGAGTTTTGGGCGGCTGGGTGGACGACCGACCCAACCCCACTACGAACTGACCACGCCATATCCTACTACAGTAGATAGAGATTTCATTAAAAAAAATTACATCTCTGCAGCCAGAACTTTATGATTGGAGTTTATTTAATCCATATACTATCCGTGGATTTTATTCTGCATGCATATGGACGATGAATCAGAGCTTTCTTGTACGACGAACGACCGAGCTAGTAGAAGAGGACAGATTAAATAATGTGCCATTTCTTTCCTTTCCTTCATATGCAGAACCTGGTTGGTCAGTTCTGCAGTTCTCTTTTCCAGGAAAAGAGCAGACACTAATAAACAGGCTTCTACCGATAGCAACAGGTTTGGCATGAGGAAATTTCCGTATTTATTAAAATATCCCCCCCTCGTCTTACTAACCAACGTTGATCGTGTACATTGGAGAATACTCATGTGTTTTTCCGTTATTATCAAGTAATTGGGTTTCTTGTGAATCAAGTTCATGCATGCATGTTTGACGCGAAGAAAGTTCATCTGTATGGAGTATCTCTCCGATCCCGCGTTATGAGTTGTCCAGAGAACTGACCAGCTAAAAACTAATAGAGTGCAAAAGACAACCTTATATGATGAAGATGTGATCAAGGAAAGGATCTCTTGGAATCATGCGGTGGCTGTACCACTAACACTAATTTAAACCAAAGTCAAACCCGCAGCTAAAAGAAAAAAAACTGGAAGCCTGGACCGCTTAACAAACCAGGGCGCTGGAAAAGTTAGGCGCACACGTGCTATCAGAACTCATAAATAGCAGATTTGTACAAGCTTGCTGCAGGGTTACATTGCGCCCTTGGCCTCGCAACGGTCAACAGCTTGACCTTGTAATTCTCTCCTGTGAACCCACTGCAGCTGACACGCCATCGGTGACGGTGAAGCTCAAGACTAATCAACGTCGGGTGAACAATGGCAAGCACAGTAAACCTGCCAAGTCTGAAAGTCTCGCCGGAGCCTCGCTCCGTCCTACACGGCACGCCAACGCCAACTCCGCCCCAGCAACGATCGACCAACGTGCGGAGGGCACAGGTAGAGCAAGTATTTGCTGTCTGTAAGGTTTTTTTATAGCCTTCTCCTAACCCACCTATAAAATAGTTAGCTATTCACTATTAATATATGACCCACTTATCTCTCTCACAAAGTTCCTTCGTTCCTGTGCCTAAGCTGGCTGTAAGCTTACAGCCCGCTTCTCCTCTCTCCTCTCCACCTCAGTATTTAGCCAGCTTACAGCCTATTATAATACTTGCTAGCGCACCAAGTCTTGGTCCATCACGCCGGCCCGCCAGCCACGCAAGCGCAGCACGGCAGCGCGCGGGCGGGAGGGTCCCCCTTACGCGCGCGACATCTGGCGGCCGGCGGCCGGGTGAAGCAGGCAGGGCAGAGGGGCCGCCGGCCGCGCCCGTGCGCGTCACAGTGTCCGTGTCCGTGTCGCGCGGCCGCTTGGTTGGCAACAGGTTACAGGCCAGGACGGAGAATTTTTGGAAACCTCGTGGTCGCGAGTCGTGACTCGTGGGCGCGGTCCGTCCGGTCTGGGGGCCTGTTCGTGTTCGTGTTTGGGGCGCGGCCAGCAGTGGGGGCGCGATATGGCTTGTGGAGCACGGGAGCATCCCGGCCGTCGTCTGGTTCCCATCGAGCGCCGCCCGCCCGCCCCCGCGCCGCCGACCGAACGGTCAAATCCTGGCCGCGCCCGCGCCACCCGAAAAGGCCGTGCTGGTGGCGTTGTTGCCATGGCCCGTGGGCCCGTCACCGGGCCTGGTTTGACTTGGTCAGAACTATTTTCAGATTTGTTTTCCTAGCTAGTTACTCCCAGAAAAAGATAGATTTGTTGCGTGATTTGTTTAGATATATAATGAGATTTGGTGCGTGATGTACTGTACTATTCAATGGGCGCGATCAGCCGATGATGACGGGGCTTGATTATAATCGTGGAAGCAACCCGGCGAAGGGTCTAAGCCCGCACGGCGCACATGTGAATGGCACGCACATCCCGTGTGCGTTGGCGCACGCGGGCCCCGCATGTAAGCCAGTAGAAGCTTCGGCGATCCAATCTGGGAGTTGACACGTCGATGGCTTCCACTCTTTTTAAGTCTTCGCTCGTCGCACATGTCGTCCATTAACTGAGAGGAGGAGGATGATGATGATGCACTTCTAGATGGGGTTGAAACTTGAAAGATTTCGTGATCATTTCATCGTCTAGTTTTTTCTCTATCGGAAATGCACTTCTAGATGGGGTTGAAAGATTTCGTGATCATTTCATCTACTTTGTTTTTCCCTATCGGAATTGATTGCTGAAGGCGTGGCCAGCGTGCTAGGTCCTGTCAAATCCAGCGCACCATTCTCGCTCACCTAAACGTGCCGATGCGCTGATCTGATACCTAGCTGGAATTATTGCAACTACGCGTGGCGTGGTACATGCAAAACCAAAAACTATGCATGCATACCGCAGCGTCAACAGGCTATAGCTTCAGGCTTCTGATTTCTGAAATGATTTGTAGGAGGAGCAAGTAACAGCTGGGCCCAGATTTTTAAGAATATATAGTCCTCGTCACTTTCAGACTTGGCTGGCGTTTGAGGCTAAAAAAGGCTAGAAAGGTCGCTAGTTTGAATCTTCTATTCTCTCTTCCGATACCGATGCCGATGCCTCCGCATGCCTGATGGAAGCCGACGGTTTTGGCAGTTCTCGTAACGAAGCCGCCACCTGATCATTCCATAGGAAAAAGCCCTAAGGACCAACTAAATCATAGTCCCGTGATGGCTGGCGGCTTTGAGCCACCGCACTACTACCAACCAGCAACCACTCCACGGAACAAACTCTGATTCTGCGCGTCGCCATGCTGAAAGATGTTCAGCGTCGAAGCAGCACAGTGCCCTGGCCTGAAAAACGTGGTGCCCCAGTGGTCCCTGCGTGCATGGAATAGCTGGGAACTGGGGCGACGATTTCCAATGGCCAATCTGCCGGTGTGCTACGCCGGGGTATGCTAGCATCATCTATGGGCATGCAGGTGTCCTCTGTTTGCCCTCTCTCTAGCGAAGTGGAGCAGTTGATGAGCAGTCTCCTATCGCTGATCACAGATGCAGATAGAAAAAAAAAAGGACGTATTAGGCCGGAACGGGCCCGAGATTTTGGTGACACCATTGTGGGAAAAGAAAAACATATTCCTCGTATGTTTCTTTCCCCCTTGTCTCATGCGATGCAATCAATCCCGGCACCTGCCTACGCGTTGCTATCAGTCCCATCGCGCCGCCCAATTATGCACTATCCAGAGCAACAGAAAACTGGACAAAGAGGGGCTAAAAGCGTGTGCATTCACCAGTGTAACCGCAACGCGATCAACTCAAAAGCAAGCAAACAATTCACCAAAACAGTAATCTAATACTAGCAGCAAGCTGAAGCAATAATTTGCAGGTGATTGACGGGTATGTAGCTAGGGCGAACAGCAGCACGTACCTTTGCCTGGAGCCGAAGACGTCGACGGTGATGTGGCCGGAGGTGCGCTCCACGAGCGTGTACCCGTACGCCGCGGCGGCGTACACCAGCGCCTGCTCGTCGGGGGACTCGCCCTGGTACTCCAGCAGCCTCGCACCCGCCGCGGCCTCGTCGGCCACGATCATCGGCACGATGGTGTTGCACGTCGCCAGCGTCAGGAAGAAGTCGCGGGCGCGGTCGGCGGTCGCGCCGGCCCCGTCCTTGAGCAGCGCCACCAGCTTGGGGTCCGTCTTCACGGCCGTCTTCGGCCGCAGCACAACGCCGTCCTCCCCTGATCAAGGCGCAAGCGCAACACAGAAAAATTCTCAGGTTCAGAAATTTTGGCACTGCACATTTGCTGAAACTGAGAAATGTTGGCATAGCTGTTGTTTCTAACGAAACGTGATTTTTTTAAAAAATAAATCTCATTAGTCATGACATGGTGGACAGACGACAGCAATCGAATGAGATTTAAAAAAAAAAACAAATCTCATGAGTCCTGACGCACTCATTTGGCCGGTAATTGCTCATCTTTCGACCATGTCAGGCTCCATGTCCAGGTAAACAAATGAATGATGACGATTCATCGCTATCGAGTTATCGAGACATCGGAATCCATAAACAATGAGAGACTAGAATTAGATAGGTGATGGATTAGTTGGGAAGGTTTGTTAATTCCTATCAGATAGGCATGTGAGCTAGGGCAATTAGCGATCCTACAATAATATGTCGTTCGCGTGGTTGGACCGTGTGATCATTGGCGTTGCAAGGATGGATGGTCATTGACCAGGACGGACGGTCAAATGGCAACAAAAGCTGCAGCGATCTCATGGCCTTTTCAATCCACTCCCTGTGATTAAAAGAAGAGCCAAAAGTTTCAGAAATCTCAGTTTCGTATACTTTTGCCTGAATCACTGTATGAAGGGAGAGACTTTTGCCCGTGTGGGTCGAAAAGTGCATTCGAAGGCGCATGATTAAAGCTGATTACGGCGAACAGTATAGCATGGATTACGGTGAACAGTGTAGCATGATTAAAATAGAGATTACGAAAAACTGGTTACTAGACTGTGGACCGTAAAAGTTGACGAAAGCTAGAGGGAGATGAATTGTGAAATTGTCACAACCTGGACTGGAGATTATTAAAAGCTATCGGCCTGTTTGAATAAGCTAGAGGGACATGAACTGTGAAATTGTCACAATCTCTAGTTGGTTCTTGTTCGCTTGAGCTTGTAGTTATAAAACGGCGCACAGAGGAAACCGCACTAGAGTGGCAGCGGCATCAATTTGTTGGTCAGCGTTATCAGAACCCTCATTCTAGCGGATTCGTGCGCTGGAAATGGAGCGTGGTGACAATTTTAGCATCGCAAGTTTGCAACGGACAAGTGTCAACGAAACAGAGCGTATTTTTTAATTCTGTTTGACAATGCTAAAACCGCGGTGACTAGTCAACCAAACTGAATGAATGAGAATATCTGTCCAATTGGACGAAGTAACTGAATGCTGCTTACCGGTCACGGAATGCCCGTCGTCGTCGCCGCCGCCGGCGGCAGTATCGCTGAAGTCGGCGCCGTGCACGCTGGCGCACCGGAACTCCATCCGGTTCTCGGTGAGCGTGCCGGTCTTGTCGGAGAAGACGTACTTGATCTGCCCCAGGTCCTCGTTGATGTTGAGCGCGCGGCACTGGAACTTGGCCTGCCGCTTGTCGTCGAACATGTGCTTGTCCTGCACCATGAAGAAAGCCTGCCCGACCCTGACGATCTCCATGGAGATGTACAGCGCGATGGGGATCATCACCTGGAACTGGATCACCGACTTCATGAAGCTGAAGGCCACCTCCGCGCCCGCCCCGTACCAGTTGTACGTGGCGTTCGGTTTGTCCTTGTCGGAGAAGTCCCTCTTGCGGAAGAAGGGGATCACCCCGAGCTCGTCGCCATGATCGCCGAGCCAGATGCCCGCGAGCAGCGACACGATGGTGCAGAGGAGGAAGAGGACGACGGCGAGCATGATGGTCTCGCGGTTCATGTGCGTCTCCAGGCGGCTGCGCTTGGACGGCGCCCCGGAGCTGTTGAGCATCACCTTGGTGTCCCGGCCGGTGTAGACGGCCACGCCGACGGCCCAGGCCGTGTTCTTGAGCTCGCACCCACGGAGCACGATGTTGGAGGGGCCGAGCGAGACGGCGCGGCGGCCGTCGATGTCGACCGTGGCGAGGAAGCCGTAGATGTTGCGGTTGGGCCTCTCGCACTTGATGACCCCCGCCAGCGCCTCCGCCGGCGTGGGCATCGTCTCCTGCTTGGCGTACCGCGTCTTGAGGTTGGACTCACCGTCGAGGTTGATGGTCTGCACGTAGGCGACGCCCGTGGGGTCGCTCGTCGACAGCAGCACCATGTCGCACGGCAGCGTCTCGTTGGCCACCACGCGCAGCACCTCCCCGACCTGCACCTCCTTCCAGCACTTGGGCACGAACACGCCGCCCACCAGCACCGACGCCGTTCGGTTGTTCTCGTTCTTGTCGGACCGGTGCCGCCTCCAGTCCTCGTACGCGTCCTTCACCGCCGTCACGCCGAGCACGAACGCCAGCGGGAGCACGGCCGCGGCCGGCGAGAGCACGCCGAGCTGCGGCACCATGTTCAGCGCCACCAGGACGAGGAAGTAGAGGTAGGCCACCCGGTGGAACTGCTCGTAGAGGTTGCGCGGGAGGAAGGTGAGGACGGTGTACTTGGTGGTGTGGATGGAGTTGTCGGGGAGCCCCGCCGGCGGCGCGTTCGTGCGCTCCGCGTCGTTGATGTACACGAACCGGGCGTCCTCGTCGCGGAGGTCGCGCTGCGAGCCGGCGCGCTCGGACGCGGACCGCCTGCTGGTGGACACCCGCCCGAGCCCAGAGGCGGGGGTCCCCGACGCGGACCCGTCGCGGTGGAACCGGAAGCTCTCGAGCGACGACGCCGTGGACTCGGCCTTGGAGCCCGACCGGAGGTTATTGGTTGCGAAGGTGACGGACGGCGAGTCGGCCATGAGGGACCGCAGCGACCGCGTCCGCCTCATGGAGTTGGCAGACGCGGGCCTCAGAATCGGCGACGGCACCGGGTCCGGCAGCCTGGTGGGCACGTCCATTCCTGGTGCTCCCGCCGCTTCCTCCGTCTGTTGTGACGGCGGCAGCGGCGGAGTGGGCGATGGCTGCTCCGGTCGCATGCTGGTGCGCTCCTGGTTGGGTGCTTCGTACTCGCTGCCGCCAACTAAGCAGCGCGGCGCGCAGATAGGATTGGAATCAGCGATGTTGCGGAACAAGAAGGGATCATCACTTGGTTTTGTCCTGGCTGGAGTTTACAAGAGACGGCCAAGTTGTTGGAGTGGTCGCTTGGTCGTTTGCAGGGAACTGGCGGGGAGTTCGAAGGGGGGGTTGAAGTGGCTGAAGCGCGATGAGACTGTTCCACTGTTGCTTCCGGGAGCGGGAGAGGAGAGCTCAGGATGCCAAGAAGGGACGTGGATGTCTCGTGCTGCAGGAAGTGAGAGGTGTACAATACCACACCAGGGGGGGAAAAGGAGGAACAAGTCAGTGGATGGCTGGCGGGCGCACGAATTGACCGGAATGCGTCAGCGTTTGATTTCTCGCCTGCCCTGGCTGCGCGTGGACGCGGTTCACGGCATTTCAATTACCTGTATAGCGCTACTTCTCCGTCTATGATATAATATTTTTCTCTCATAATAAATTAGCAAAAATAGTTTCAGCTCGGCTTTAACAAAAAAAATTGTTTATGATAAGATTAAATTATACCATAGAAACCACAAGCCCTAACAATTTGTTGAAACATTTAGTTTAGAAACATACAAAATATATGCCTATATTTGTATTGAAAATTACTTGCAAAATCTCACAAATTTAGAGGATTATAAGAATATAGTAGCCAAAGTTATGTATAGAAGATGGTCCGAAGTCAAATATGATAAGTATGTTTGACTAGATGGAGTAAGTTGTTTTAGTTTATCCTATAAGTTGACTTTTCTAACTTTAATAAAGTTCCCAAAAAATGCATGAACGTCTACAATATCAAAATTGTTATTAAATTCATTGTGAAATATGCTTGATAGTGCACTTTGTATTATCTGCTAATAATTAGTATTTTTGGATCCAAACAGGTCCAGGTAATGATTTAGCTGGTTGTTAGCTAAATGCCAACTAAAAGCATCTCCAACGGTTTGCCATTCTAGTTTGGCATTTGTGTTATTTAGCAAAAAGGTAAAAAACACTCCTCCAACGGTTTTGCAAACGGGTTTGCCATTTTAGTAAACTTGGCATTTGAGAGGCTCCCCTTGCTATATTTGCGAGTTGGCTGATGGTTTGGCAAACACTCAGCGTCCGGTTTTTCTGCGCCAAATACGCAGCCGGGTCTCTTTGGCGCGGTTTCCATCGTAGTTGGGAGTCCTCGCGCCAATGGAGTTCGCGCCGCCCTTCGTTTCCCGCGATTGAAAGACCAAATCGAGTCGAGTTCTGCGTCGTGTCGAGTTCTGCGTCGTGGGAGTCTGCGAGCGGCCAAAAGACGCGAAGACGCGAGCGGGCAGAAGACGCGATACGACAGAAGATCCCGGCCGGGAGACGCGAGACGCGATCGGTGTCAGCCTCAGCACCGTCGCCGGTCGCCTGCCATACGCCTGAGGATCGCTGCTAGAAGACGCGATACGCCTGAAGATCGTGGCCAGAGGACGCGAGACGCGAGTCGCCTGGTACGTCCCTCTCTGTATCTCCATCGACAACGCTTAGTAGTTCTGTAGGTCTTGAGGATTGGGCCTGCTTGATGGAGTCGCCGGCGGCATCATGAGCAGCGATGGCCACAAACCTGCGACTGCTTGATGGATGACGTCCAGGTAGCGGCAAGTTCCAGCTGGGGATGAGGTCCACGAAGGCACGATCCTCTGCGAGCGGACACGAACCAACACGGACAGGGAAGAAACAGCGATGTGGGATAAAAAACGCGGGCAAAGATTTTGTCGGTCCACTAGTTAATTGCCAAGTCAAAAATGCCAAACCCTTAAGGATGACCATTTTTTTCTTTGCATTTGCAATTGGGAGTTGGCAAACAACATCAAATACCAAACCAAAATTGCCAAATCATTGGAGGTGCTCTAACTACTATCTTACTAGTTGGTCAAAAGCTTTGAGCTATTAGCTAGCTAGTAACTAACTAGCTAATGGATCCAAACAGTGTCTTAAGTTTTATAACAAAAGATAGTACTATAGCAAACATGAGGGACTAGTTTTGGCCTAGGAAAAAGAGAAGCTACAGGCTGCCAACATAAGGAATTATTTCCCTAGCAACATTTTCTCAACATGAGGCACACTAGAAAAAAAATTGAAAGAAATGTAAAATTTCTAAAAGAGAGAGAGCAAAACATCCGGCCATCAAGGTTAGATACAACTTCACTACAAAAAAAGTAATCTAAATTATCTTGCCTATCAAAATGTGCATTTGTTTTGGAACGTAGTGAGTACTACATAATGCATGGGTTATCCCACATGTACCGACCTTGTTCCCCTTTTGTTATTGGTGGTAGGAAAAGACATTGTACCGTGGCGATACACTGAGCCCGTTTACTTCTTGCCCTCTCAGGCATGCGCTCAGGTGTCCGAGCTTTTGGCGCCAGGCAAGTTACTTGGGATGAAATCCAAACAATCATTCACCAGAAACCTGTGATAACACCAAAGTGGCACTATTATTTAACTATTTATGTACCGACTGGATAGAGTACTTCCATGTCCTTGTACACTGTTTAGGTGTTGTCATATGAAAACTACTAGAAGAAAACACCATATGGACAACGGACAAAACTAGTCAATGTCCGTGCCCTTTTAGACAAAGCATTCGTTCAAACAATTACACCAGCGGTTAGACCTCCGTTTGATTAGAAGGCCGCGGCAATACTGGAAGAGCAGCAAAAAGGTGATTTTGGTGTGCTGGTAAATGAATATCCATCTCTAGCACACAAGTGTACTCCGCATATATCCAGGAAAGAATATAATTCTCACTTAAACGATTTGAAGTTTGATCAAAGTTATAAAAAATACTAAACTTTATCATATAAATAAATACCATTAAACTAATTATAAAGTATTTTTTATAATAAGTTCAGTTAGAGACATAAATATAATATTAGTTATTATAAATTTGATTAAACTTAAATTAGTTTAATTTACACAAATTCTATAGTTACATTCTTCTGTGGACAAGGGAGTACAAGACAAAATACAGTCATGATATATAATTTGGACTTGACTTCCTGAACCCGTTTCACTTAAATGGATGCCGGATGCGACATCAGTTCGGTGCGCTTGGTCCACAGACCATTCCTATGGCACCACGCCATGGCTTCTAGAGGCCGACCTGATGATATGGAAACTTCTGAATCATGGGCTCATGGCCTAGGTCAGCAGAAACGCCGGTGGTGGTAGTAGTACCACGACAACCTGTGCAGATTCTTCTCCTTCGAGAGTCAACCGGGCATTGCATCAGGGTCACGCACTCACGCGGGCTAAATCCTTCAATGTAGGAGTAATAACAGCAAGACTCTAGTAGTTTTGAAAGAAAGACTCTAGTAGTTCACCGGTATTCTCGCATGTCGCATCTAGAGGATGGGTCATTCTAGATGTAGTTGTAAAATTAAGGGCCTGTTTAGTTTTTTATGGAATGCAAAATATAAAATATTAACTATTTTGAAATAATAAAATGTAAAATATCAAAATTTATAGGATTATGTTTAGTTTCATCCAAGATACAGAATTTATTGCCCTTATTATGACCACTTGATGCTCTTTTGGGCTTTTTTGGCTTCTTCAAACCAAAATCCAAAATAAAATGACAATCATTTTGTTAAAAGTTTTACATGGTGTTCAGTTTTATTATTAAAAAATAATGGACCAAAACCTTTTTTTTAAATGAAAGGGAACTAAACATCTCGATCAAATATCATGTGCGCCTCTAAAGCAGCTGAGATTTGGTTGTTCCAGCACAACTAAGCAAAATGCTTGGCTTCATTCTTTTTTTCCGAGACCAAACACAGACACCCACATAATCGAGCACATATTTATTTCTATAAACACACGCACATATACCCTATCCTATGAGTATCTTCGAAGAAGGCAAATCTTGAGAGCGACGAACAACCTTGTCAAGTCAAAGATTTAAACCCAAATAAGCAAGTTACTCCGAAAAAACCTAAGCAGATAAGGCCTTGTTTAGATTTATTTTTTTAGATTTTGATTTGTAATATTTTTATTTATATTTGGTAATTATTATCCAATCATGGATGAACTAGACTTAAAAGATTTGTCTCGTAAATTACAAGCTATACAAATTTAAGGTAGAACTAAATAAGGCCTAAGCAATGCTCACATCACAACGCCTGGCTTCATTCGTACCTGCACCTCTCACGCTGTCACGCACAGCTCCCGGGAATCAGGGAGGGATGGCGGCCGCGTCTCGCAGGCGGAAAATGCAAGGAGCCCCATGCCACGCTTGACTGTGCAGAGCCTGGGCCTGTTCCGGCCTTCACAGTCACAGTGATGGGCTCCTCTGGCCCGGTCTAACTCTCCGAAACCCAGGGCCTGGAACCACCAGCCCACACCACCCGGAGGCATTCGCGGTCGACCGTCGACGCCGACACGAAAGAGCCTTCGCAGAATCCACAAAAAATAGTACCGATTCCAGTCCCAACTACACTCCGAAACGCACGCGTCTTTGGTTGTTGCGCCAACAACGGAAGAGGAGGTGACCGTTGACGGAATGACGGCATGTCCTAATAAAAGCAAGGCTGCACGGCGTGGGTAGCCCGGCCCGCCGCATGTGCTCACGCTGCACATGTGAGCAACGAGCAATAGGGTAATAAGCAGGGGAATGATCATCAATTCCATAACCTCCAGCTCCAATTGCTCAAGTCATCGTGTGAACTGGATCAAGCAGAACATATTAGAACATGCAGCATAGATTCTTACTGTAAGGATCCAAAATACACCTCATAGTTAGCCAATGGTGGGTGCAACATGCAATGCAAGCAGCCTCCATACAGAGCCTCATCTTGGACGACTGGCTAGTGCGCACGGATGCCAAGTTTTTCGCATGCTATTATAGGTTTAGGTTATACTTACTAAATATGATAACTGATGACATGGATAGAATATCAGGAGGGCACACAACATATACTCTGTGCCATTAAGTTAACTAGCTACTTCATGGGTCGGTCATGCTTTGGAGCTTGCTGTCGATGGTCACCCTGCTGACCTGAAGACGAAGATGATCCAACCCTGTTGAAAACCCTGCCGCCAAAAAGCTCCTTCCCGATCCTCGCTTTGAAGGGGAACTGCTTCTTGAAGCGGTTGCGGAACAATGAGCTACCACTGCCGCGTCTCGGCACGATAGCAGAATGGTTCCTCTTCAAGCCACGATCACTGCAAGGAGGGTTGGCGCTGCTGCTACTCCCACCAGCACCACTGCCCAAGGAAAGGTTCCTGCTGCGAGCGGACCGGAGGGCAACATGCAGAGGTTCTGAGAACGACACATGCCCTTCGTCTTCAGTGGCTCGCGTGCACAGCGGGCAGGGTGGATCATGGACTTCTGTCTTGGGAGTGCTTTCCTCCAAGCAATCCGCGTGGAAGGCATGTCGGCAAGGAAGAACCGCTGCTACTGGCATGTCGGCGTTTCGAACAATCCGGTTCGAGGTCCAGGGCGATTTCTGGCGCAGGAATCTCTCGCACAGCCCACACTTCAGGAACCTCACTGAGCTTGTGGGAGATCTCTGGGACTCAATACTGATATGATCTGAAATGTCAATGGCATCTCCATCATATCCAAAATCATAACTACTGGCATTGCTCCATCTGAACCCTTCCCGTCTTGAGCTTGTGTTCGGTTCAGGTGAAGCCTCCATCTTCCCAAGTTCATTCAGTGCATTATGGAACTTGAGTTCTGGACTCGCCAAGCTGCGACGCCACAGAGGAGAAGCCTGACTGTCATCACTTGGTGTCGCTCGCCCAGCATTAGTAACCTCAAGCATCCTGCACGCTTCTGATTCTGACACAGGATTCCGGAAGACAAGTGGGTAGACTGGTTTAGACATGAAAGACCGCCTGCCCATATGGTTGCGAGGTAGATATGGGGCTGGTTGTTTACTAGATGATGATGCTAGCTGGCTTGATTCTGAAAATGGGGATGCAGAACTGAAACTGCTTGTTGCAGTCAGTGGCCTCTGCAGCAGATGAACATAAAAGTCAGAATTGTGATAGCAGACTGCAAAATTATTTATTAGTTGCATTAGATCTATGACATTGTCAAAGAAATGTGGAGATAACACATACAAGAGGAGAAGTATCTTACCTCACTTGACTGAGGATAGTCAGAAGTTTCTGGTCTTGATCCTGGTTCAACGAGTAAAGCAACGGTTAATCCGACAGGAAGATATCAAAGGAATACAAGAAACACAGGAATGTCTCATTTGCTTCTACAATTGTGTGGATTATAGGAAAACATCTTGTAGTCATGAAGAAGATAAATTGTGGCATAGCACTATTTGACATGCATACCATTAACGCCAATTACTTGTTTCATTCACAGGGGGCCTAAGACTTCTTTGGGCATAAATATTGCTCAATTTGTGCAAAATAGAACAAGGCATAATTAACAAGTCGAAACCTATACAACTTAGTCGTTTATGGCTAACAGTGCATATAATGTATGAAAAGTAATACTGAAGACCCAACTCGATGGAAACATTATAAGCAACAAGAGTGCATGACCATAAAATCCCAGTAGGAAATCCCTCCATTCCAAAATATAGGACATTTTAGTTTTGTCCTAAGTCAAACTTCTCTAACTTTGACAAAGTTTATAGAAAAATGCACCAATATCTACACCATCAATTAGTTTTGTTAGATCCACCATCAAATGTCTTGATAGTACATTTATTTGGTACTGAAGATGTTAATATAACTTTCTAGAAACTTGGTCAAAGTTAAAGAAGTTTGACTAAGAACAAAACTAAAACAACATACGTGTTTGGAACGGAGGAAGTACGTCTTAACACAAAGATAGAATGTAAAAATCTACCAATGAAGTGGCCAAACAAAACAAATCACAAGTTCTCCATTGTTTATGCAATGTAAAGCTATGTTTGTATTGAACCAAATTTATTTTAGAAGTAATGAGTAACAAAAAGCATAAAAGATCAAATAAATAAGCCTACTCTTATTTGGGCTAAATATTGTTCAACCTAATGCAAAACCGAACAAGACATAATCATGTCTAAACCGAATGCACGCTGAGTAAAACAGCATATATGAAAGAACACACGTCGAACAGAAAAGATTGATTATAAGAGTGTCACCATGAAAGTCCAGTAGGAAAAAGTTGGTAAATTAATAGCAGCTATACAAGTGGCTAATAGAGAATCAAATTCTAACTTTACAATACCCCACAGATAATGCAATGGGAAGGCATGTTTGTAAAGAAACAAATTGACTTTAGACATAGATTACAAAATTGTAGAAGATTAACTAAATGAGGAAGATATTGCATTTTTCCAATCAAAATAAGTTAGCACACTGTGTTATTATTTCCAGTGGAAGCCTCAAATTCAGTCTAACTCACAAGTCAGAATTCTATGAAGAGATAACCATACAAGAAAACAGGAAAAAAAAGAGTTAGCTACTGAGCTAACGTGATCTGCCATATGAAATGAAAAGTACATACCTCCTGCAGGGGTAGAGAATTCACCGAGATCAAATCTTTGAAGAGAGGGTGTCCAGCGTGGAGCCTGAAGGCTGTCAGCTGGACTCCCAAAGTAAGAAAGTGCTCCATCAGACACGGAATGATGGTGATTGAGGTACTGATCACTGCCAAATGCACTTCTGCTTCCTTTGCTATGGGACGATAGGGATGAAACATAAGGTGGGTGATCATGAGGAGCATCATGAACTCTGTGGGGCAATCCATCTGATGAATAACGGCAGTCCCATCTCCTTGACGTTGGAGGAGAGAAGCTCGAGTTTATACGCCAACGAGGCTCAGTAGGATCCATAGAACGATCTCTGCTTGCAGGGTCAGACTTTGTCCCATGTGGCCTAGCGGCCACGCAGCAAAGAGCACCCGTCTTGACTAATTTTGGCAATCACGTGCAGAGACTATTTGCTTATTATGTTTGAAAAGCTTGATTGAAGCAAAGGGAGATTATACACGGATAGAAGAACAGGAATAGGGTCACCTATGCACATAGAAGCATGTTAGTGTTGTCATCAAGAAGATAAAACAGGAAAAATATCATCTGAAGAAAAGTCTCCTTTTCAGGGGTAATGAACATGCTATTGTCTCCAATCAACAAGGATGCATAACAGTTGAACAACTCCATTCACAGTTAGGACACACCAAACCCCATCCAGGAACACAAATAAAACATATTATTATGCATCAGGTGAACCACTACTGTGCCATAGAGCTTCTATATACATATAATTCCGTAAAAATTCTTTTTTTGGTAATATTTGATTGCCACAAGGTTCAGTAATAACTCCCACAAGGCGCAACAAATTTGTGTGAGTTAATCTCATTAAGTGACACCAACCTAGTTCTAGAGGTGAATAAACGGGAAAGAAATCTACTTCTTATTCTATTTGCACCTAAATATTTCCATTCCTGTGCGGTCAGTCGGTCACTGATGCCCCTATCCAACAACAAATCCTCCGTGCAGACTAAGAGCTCCCAGTCCAATAAACCACCAATCCAATCCAAACTAACTCACCCAGTAGAGGACATGGGTGTGGGGGGTGTGCACATGCAAACCCGATAATCTTTGCAAGAGCTCAGTAGGTATCTGTGTACGTATATACCTGTGGTCAGATCCGAATACGAATAACTTACGCTAGGGTTTGGGGTGTTCGGTTGCGCACAGCAGGGTGGGAAGAGAAGGGCCGGCCATACCTGGTAGGTAGGTGCTCGTCGCCGGCGAAGACCTGGCGAAGGGCGGCGGCACTCGCCCAGTCGTCGCCACGAAGAAAGGAAGGGGAGAGAAAGAGAGGAAAAAGAAAGGGGAGAGAGAAAGGTGGACGGGAGAAAGGGAAAAAAAAGGCGAGCAGAGTGAACGCAACGGAACGAGTAGTAGACGACTACTCTATTTTATTCTATTCTATTCTATTTCCACGGCAGAGGGACGTCGAACGCCCGCGACCGCGAGACGATCAGCCATCCAATCCAACGACGAGCGCACGGTGAACACGGAGAAAGCTCGCGCAGGCAGGCCCGTCAGAGACGAAGCCCAACGCACAGCCCGCCCACTTCGCTACCGCTCGCAGCCTGTCCCGGCCCGGGAGTGATGAGCGGTGAGCGCGGCTCCGCGATTCTCCTCCTGCCCACCGCCTCCCCAGACGGCCGGACGGACGCCCAGACCCCAGTCCCCATGCCAATGCCACGCAGCTGCTTGCCGACGGCCGCCGCCGCCGTTCGCGCCGCTTCCTCGCGTGTGGACGCGCAGCTGCTTGCGTGTCCAAGCCCGAGCGAGAGCTGGCGAGTCCGGAGCTAGAGCTGGCGTGTCCAAGCCCGAGCTAGCGCTAGAGCTCCGCCGACTCTTTCTCCCTTTTACCCTTTTGATCGCCGCCGATCACCTTCGGTTCGCCGGCTAAACTCGCCACAACCATCCCTCCTCCGTCCAATTACTCTCGCAGCCAGGTGCGCCTCGTCCGTGCGCATCGTTTGATCCCAGACGCGCCGCCTCTCGTTGCCGGAGTCGTCCCCAGCGCCGGTTCTTCTCCGCGGCCGTCCGTCTCCCCGCCGTGAGCTCCTTCGCCATGGACTGGCACGTGTCTCTCCCATCTTTCTGTTGTTCTAGCTTTGCTTGACTTGATGTCCTGGTGCTCATCGGCTCGGCCGTTTCGCGTTTGGTGCACAGGACTCGCCGGAACATCGCCTCGACCGCCAGTTCGCGCCGCCGCATCCGCCGTCGTGCAGAGCTTTGTATTGATGATTTCTGTATCAAACGCATGACAGACGATGGGACATTCAAAACTTTATTTAAACAGGCTTTAATTACATACTTCTTTTTGTGCGAGAACTGAGTATGGTTTAGCCTGAAACCTCATCATCTCTTCATGTGTTTCAATGCACCTAGTTATTGATTTGGTTATGTCAATTCATCTTTGTTATAAAAAAAAATCATGAAAAAACTATAGCAATTCCTCTTCCTAAACCGAGCTTCAGAAATGAGTCCTACAGGGAAAGGGGAAATTCACATAAGTCCTTAAAAACTGTAACCATAGAAGCGCCCAAAATGGACCGCGAGTGCAATGTTTTGTATATAGTGGGCCAAAACAAAAGTCAGGATCCATGGTGTGTTAGTATTCATCACGGACATACTGGGCTCTTAGCAAACTTTTAGTGCCTTTTGAGTGATATATATACTGTCCACTTTTGTTTTATTTGTACACTTCGCATTTGAAAAAGAAAAAAATTGAGATGTTTGATTTCCAGATCCCATATTGCTAAAAAAATAGCCAACCTAAAATAAATTCAGCATATTTCAATAAAAAATAGAATACATATCCAAAAAATTATGTGCATGATCGCACCTTACACCCAACTAATTGAGGTAGAGTCTCTCGTCTAAGAACCATCTTTATTTCTTTATTTATTACGTGAAATGTCTCACCATGAAATTATCCGGTGAAATTTGGTGGTCTAACTGGCCGCGTTTGGTTACTTCATCAGTTTCGCCCACCTTATCTCGCTTAGCAAGGTGAATCCTTTGCCAGCGTGGGTGAGCCAATCGCTCTCCCCCACAAGCAGCATAACTCTTGCCGGCACAAACTCAGGCCTTTGTAGTTTTCAAATTTTTTTGGTTTAGGCAATGTAGTATTTTTGTTTTTATTTGATAATTATTGTTTAATTATGAACTAACTATGTTCAAAAGATTTATCTCACGATTTACAAGTTAAAAGATTTATCCCACGATTTACAGGTAAATTGTATAATTAGTTTTTATTTTTGACTATATTTAATGTGTTATAAGATTTGATGTGACGAGAAATCTTGAAAAAATTTTGGCTTTTGGATTAAACTAAACAAGGCATCAAGGCCAAACTCACCAAGAAACCAAGTACTAGTTGTATATCAACTTTTATCGGAGCAAGGTCTTGTCATGTAAAAATTTATCGTCCGTTACATAAAATATTTGGACATATATATAAAGTACTAAATATAGACTATTTATAAAACTAAAAATACAACTAAAAAATAATTTGAAAGACTAATTTTTAAATCTAATTAGTCTGTGATTATATACTAACTGCCAAATAAAATGAAATGCTATAATATATGTTAAACTTTAATATCCAAACCAAAAACACCGAGGCGAAGTCTGCCGAGAGAACCAAACGCGCCCACTTGTACTGATAAATATAAATACTACAACCTTAAAAAAAATACTACACAACCTTTAAGGGTAGCAGCGGACTATTCCAAAAGCAGTATTTTTTTTAGAGTTCCACGGTTAATAATGACAGTATTTTAGTGGAGCGAAGGAAAGCAATGTTATGCGGCCGGCCAGGATTCCAGAGAATCGACGAGCCACCACAAATTCGTCCGGTCCTCCCCGTCCCTCAGCGGCTGTTTAAGCATGTTCGTTCGAGCTTATTTATCATTTAGCAGTGCTCTTTTATAAAAATTCAGTAAATAGTACTTTTAATAATAGTTTTCGATAAGCAAATTATGGTCCGTACGAGTACTCCGTATACTACGTTACTACGTACTAGTTTGCCCGTAACAGATGGATGGGACAGCCGGACAAGCAAAAAAAAATCCTAGCTGGAGAGCGATGTGCGCCCGTGCTAGCATCCCAGCACGCAGAACCAGAGGAGCGTAGCACGTCAGACTGCAGCCGCAGGTGAGGAGTCACGAGGCACACATGCGGCAAAGGTGTGGCACGCAGGGGCACCACGGTGCACGACCACACAAACCCCCGCTCGGCTCGGCTCTGGAACGTTCACGAGGGGATTCCACTTTCCACGCGAGAGACACCCGTCCCGCCGCCCAGTCCGCCCGCGCCAAGTGTGTGGGTGCTCCACGCCCCGTACAGCGTGGGACTGACTGGGAGCGGGACCGAACCCCGAACAGGACAGGCGAACGCGCCGGAACGCGACCGTTGACAGGGGCCGCGGCGCCACTGTCGAACACTGTTTTCGTCGCGCTCCTCCTCCGGCGTCTCCTGCTCTGCGCTGCGGATGCGTATGCACGCGCATCGACGCCGTTGTTCGAATCTTGGTTTGGTTTCCACACAAGGATTCCACGAGGCCGCGCGTCCAACTTTGGCTGCAGTGCAGCTTTGCATGGGCGCCGGTGCTCATCTCCGTCCCGCGCCCGTGCAGTCGTTTCTCTCAGGATCCGATCCTAAATCCAAACTTGTGACGATACTATTTCTTTCTTGGTGAATCAAAATCGTCTTTGTGTTTTGCTATTTGACTAGAATGCTTTGGAATAACTAGAATAAGGGCAGAACTACGCTATGGCTCAATATGTACGCTAGCTAGAAACGATGTGTTAAGCGTGCATGCAAGAGAGCGGTTAACACTACCTCTGTAGATGTGTGATCTTTCTATTGTTGGATTGTGTCTCTAGCTAGGTACCGGATCTCCATCTGGTACGGAATCAAACAATAGAGTATAAAACCACATGCACAGATGCACGTGATGGTTCTTTAAAGGGATAATTGGACTGATGACATTATAAATTTCGCGTACTCTGTTTCCTTTTTTTTTCATCTTTTGTTCAACTATAGTGAAGAGGGAAAATCGACCTTAAAAGTTGTTTCAAAATTTGTCTCATCTGAAGTTCTTGTATACTTCACCTACTGATCTATTCAACACCTTAGATGTATAATATTAGAGAAATGTGTTTTAATGAAAACGAATTTTATAATATTGTTATTATATTACAGATACAAGTAGCTAAGTGTAAATTTTGTCATCGATCTCTAAAACAGCTAGGTGGTGGACCATATCTAATAGACTTTTTATGATTATTCTCTTTTGTCACCTTGGCCCTTATCATCCAATCCTGGCACTATGCTAAGTTTCAAAAATATTAGCATTATTTAGTATGTTTTGGTTGGAACAAATTCGCACCATTTTCAAAATTAACCTTTCTTCACCTCATATATACTTGCGTTATATTATATTATATAACATCTTTTTTCTCCATATACAATATTTGCTTATGATTTGAGCGACAAAGACAGCTCTCACCCTACACCGCACAAAAGGGCTTTATAGGGCATTTAAACATTTTACATTACGAGCATATTTGGTGCATGTGAATCACTGCTTTTTGTAAAAGCTCGACAACGATGGATACTTTACCTGTCAATTTCTGGACCTTTTCTATTTTTTTAATAAGGCCTTGTTTAGTTCCAAAAAATTTTACAAAATCGACACTGTAGCACTTTCGTTTGTATTTGACAAAAATTGTCCAATCATGGACTAACTAGGCTCAAAAGATTCGTCTCGTCAATTTCGAC
>Ga0182004_10000256_pt1 | contig 28946 bp, 23 predicted proteins | sample Sormic07211540_1_FD_120479 | JGI IMG/M metagenome (GOLD analysis project Ga0182004, IMG submission 120479) | Endophyte microbial communities from Sorghum bicolor roots, Mead, Nebraska, USA - 072115-40_1 MetaG | ecosystem: Host-associated > Plants > Roots > Unclassified | place: USA: Nebraska...
GTATAAAAACGTCCTAAACCTTTTACCGAGGCTTAAAGGCAGAACTCTATTAGTCAATTATCTAAAATAACAAATCTTTTTTCTACACATCATATATGATACTCCATTTATCCTAAAATAAAGTGACACTTTTAATCTTGTTTTAAGAAATAAAATATCTAAAAGAAAAAAATATCACTTAGCCGTCGGAGGTGAGGGGCTGAGGCCTGAGGGCGACCGTTCTGTATCAGTATGACTGTATCTGTATGGACAGAGCGCAGCGACAGCGAGCACTGCCGGCCGGCCGAACGGTCGCACGAACCGGTTTCCCCCCTGTTCGTCCAGCGGTACAGTACAGTCCCAGTCCCAGCCACGGACGTCAATTCCGGCTGTCCATGAGGAGGATCAAGCTCAAGCCCATCCAGCTACACCCACACGGCACGGGTCACGGGACCAGGGGTTTTGAACGCCCCAAAGCTGATTCGCAATTTTGCACAGCAATTTGCAACGCGCTAGAGAGAAAAAGAAAGATTATCTGCGCAGTGCGAATCGGCGTCCCCCGCCCCGATCCCGCAAGACACCAAACGAGCTGGAACGGGAAGAAAGGAGAGAGAGAGAGATAGAGAAAAAAAAAAGCATTTCCCATTTCCCTTTCTTTTCCTCTCTCGCTGGGTCTTGGGGGGCTCTTTCCGGTCTCGCGCACGCGTACCACCACCACCACCCCGAATATGCTGCCCCCAGCCGCGCCGGCCGCGCCCTGATCCCCCCACCCGATGCGCCTTCCCCGCCGCCGCCTCCGCCGCCGCTGCCACGCCGCCGCCGGATCCGCTCCCGCTCGGCCACCGCCCTCCGCTCTCGGCGGCGACGGGTCCCGCTGACCTTCCCGGGCCCGCTGCCCGCTGCCCGCTGCCCCCCCATCGTGCTTGCCCCCGCCTCCGTCTCGCTCGCGCCGGCGCGGGGTGCGGCGACGGCCGCTAGGGTTTCCGGGGCTGTCGCCTCGCGGTCCCCTCCCACGCGGATTCGCGCCTTCCCCTACGGGCGCGTTGCGCTTAGGGTGTGGGTTGCGTTGGTCTTTTCAGCTTGGTTGTCCGAGGAGCTCCACGGAAGCTTGATTTGTCAGGGGGCTTTTCGAGGCAGGGACGCCGATCTGCGGCTGCCGGCGCCGCGGCATTGGGCCGTTTCCTAAGTCCCCGAGCGTCCGGAGCTTCGATTCGGCTGGTCTGGGAGCTGGGCTGCAACAAGGTGCTGCCTTCAGCTCTTCTTCGGCCTCACTGTAAGCATTTATTCGAAGGGTTCTCGCTTCCGGGCTAGCTGGTATTGGAGGAAACCATGTCGGAGAACATTGATCTGGTGCTTGAGTTCCTGCGGAAGAACCGGTTTGCCAAGGCAGAGGCAGCTCTCCGTGGGGAGCTCACCGGCCGCGCCGATTCGAACGGCGTGGCCACGCAGAGGCGTGTCACTGAGCTGAAAGAAGACGAGGAGCAGGAGGACCTGGTGGGCTCCAATGTAGGGCCCAAGGGTGCTGCGACGGCGAGGAGTGCGGACTCATCCAGGGAGTTCATAGTGAAGGAGATTGATGTTGGAGCCCTGCCGAACGGTTCGGATGGAAAGAAGGGCTCTGGGATTGGCCAGCCTCAGGAGAACAACGTGGGGGATCTGTATCCTTGGACCTTCAGCATTGCAAACAGCACTGCTGAACAGCTAGCTGAGCTGCTGGTGTCAGAAGAGGTGCCAAGGCATAGGCGTGGTGCGATGCTGGCAGAGAAGAGGGATCGAGGTGTTGGGACAGAACAGCCTGTCCCAGTGTTGGAGCAAAAAGTCTCTTTTGGAAGAGGGAAGGGAAAAGTCGATGCTGCTGGGAGGACTGAAATCAATGAACAAGGTCATTCCAGGGATAAAAATCTAGTACCAGAAAAAGAGGAGATGTTGAATGGTTGCACAGTTAAGACAGTGCTTCCATTCCCTGCGGAAAACCCATCATCTAGTTACAATAGCACGCACCATGAAAATGAGAGGAAAGAAGTAAAGAGGAGCACTAATGGAGATGGTGTTGGAAAAGGTGCAAAAGGACAGCTTGATGAGGGGAACAGGCAATATTACTTCGAAAAATCCCTAGATACAGATCAGGTGTCTGACCGATGCTTCGATTTACAGCTTGTTGGAGATAATCAGCGTGAGGAGCTTCCGAAGTTACCTCCTGTGAGGCTCAAGTCTGAAGATAAGCTAGTCAACATGAACTGGGAGGAAAAGATCAATCACCATGGATCTGGAGCCAAGCAGTCTAGTGTTGATCATGCCTTTATGATTGGCTCTTATCTTGATGTTCCCATTGGGCAAGAAATAACATCTTCAGGTATGTTGCTAGCGAGTTCAATAGTGATATGGCACTTTTATTTAATAGACTGCAATCAATGCAAAATATTCCCACGCCATAATGCTGACTTTAGTTCAGTAGGCCAAAGAAATTTGAACGTTCGACTAATATTCATGTTTTGTGTATCATATTTGTGAATGGCTAAGGACATTGATTGATATGTAGTTTATTGCTGTACATTTGTTATAATAATACAGAATAAGAATCTCATCTTTTCTTGTGAAATGTTGCCTATTGGTGTTACTAGTAAATTACTGAATTACCAACATTTATTTATTCTCTTCATTGACATGGCTAGGCACATCCTAAGTAGCAACATATCTTTTACACTTACATGACTATTAACGATCTTCAATTTGAAATGATACATGTACTTGCAAATTTTTGTCAGACCCATTTATTTTTTTAAGCCTCGTCTATTGCCACTACAATGTGAGAAAATTATTAGTTTTTTGTTTTTCCAGACGTTTCAAGTACATATATTGCATGCGATACTTGCTCTACCGTGTATAAATTATTAGTGATAATCCATATGTTGTAATTATTTTTTTTAAAGCAATGCCCCCCTCGCCCCCCTTCCCTCTCCACACACACAAAAAGAAACTATTTTGCTTAATGGTTTCTTTCTTTTCCCCTAGATAGATCATTGACCGACGTTTCATCTTTCTATAGTTGTTTTGTTTTCCATTCATCTTCTACGTTTTTCTTCTTTTTTCCCCTGAAGTGTGAGGTGATGGCTGCATGTTCTTACTTCTTAATGCTGATTATTTTAATTTTTCTGTATCATATTGTTTGGCTCCTGAATAATAACCTTGCACTCACATATTCAGGTGGAAGACGTACAATTGGCAGTAGTTGGTTGTCTGTCAGTCAAGGTATTGCAGAAGATACCTCTGATCTGGTATCTGGTTTTGCAACACTTGGTGATGATTCACTTGAATATCCAATTGGTGAATACTGGGATTCCGATGAGTATGATGACGACGATGATGTTGGCTACACCCGACAGCCAATTGAGGATGAAACCTGGTTTTTAGCACATGAGATTGATTATCCTAGCGACAATGAGAAGGCAACTGGCCACACAAGAGGGACTGATCGTCATGATCGCCCTACAAAGGATGAAGATGATGACCAGTCATTTGTTGAGGAAGATTCCTACATATCTGGTGAGCAATATTTTCATGGAAAGAATATTGCACAAATAGGTACATCTGAGGGTCCAATGGGCCATGGGATTCCTGATAATGATATGATAGCTCAGTATGATGGCCAACTTTTAGATCCTGAAGAGCTTAATTTGATGCATTCTGAACCAGCCTGGCAGGGCTTTGTATCGCAGAACAGTGAACTAGGTATGTTAGGGAATGGGAAATTCCTTAATGATTCGGAACGACCTCATCCTGATGACCCTTTTGTGGAGGATGATCAGCATGGCTCTGTTAGGTCAATTGGTGTTGGGATAAGCAGTGATGCTGCTGACATTGGCAGTGAGGTGCGAGAAAGTCTGATTGGAGGTAGCAGTGAAGGGGATATTGAATACTTCAATGAAAGCAGCTTGAGCATTAGTGGAAAAAGACATTCTCAGCAGGATACTGAAAAGAAGAGAGTAGGTGCTAAAGGAGTAAAACATGACCAAATCATTTATGCTGAGAAGGGCAATCTACCACTAGGAGCGGCTGATGGTGGATTTTCTTTTCCTCCACCTTTGCATTCTGGGAAAATTCATGACTCTGATGCTAAACAACCTTTGTGGTCAAAGAAGGATGAAATGTATTGCATTAACGATCCTGATGACTGTCAAAATGGCATGGTATCAGATGATATGCTTGCCACATGGAGGAAAAAGAACAGTGAGTCTTCTCTAAGGAGCTCTAGAGATGAAATGACATCCGATGTTGTTAGATCAAGAAATTCAAGTGCATCATATGACGAAACAGAGGACACAACGAATGTTCGGCAACACAAACTAGATGACGCACAAGAAGAAGACACTGGAACCAACTTGGATGATGAGGAAGCAGCAGCATTGCAAGAACAAGTCAGGCAGATAAAGGCACAGGAGGAAGAGTTTGAAACGTTCAATCTTAAGATTGTGCATAGAAAAAACAGGTACTGCCTTTAAATGTTTGTTCCATCATTTAATTTTACTAAAGCATAAAAAAGGATATGGTGATTTCCAGTTATTTATGGTCCTTGTGGTGTGCCAGTGTTCACAGTGTGACACCTACACTTTGTTTTTTAAGTATTTTATGTCTTCTAACATCATCTCCATTAATTATCAGAACTGGTTTTGAAGAAGACAAAAATTTCCATGTTGTTCTCAATTCTGTCATTGCGGGGCGTTATCATGTATCAGAGTATTTGGGTTCAGCTGCATTCAGCAAAGCTATCCAGGCACATGATTTGCACACAGGAATGGATGTATGTGTTAAAATTATAAAAAATAACAAAGATTTTTTCGACCAGAGCCTTGATGAGATCAAGCTCCTGAAGTATGTTAACAAGCATGATCCAGCTGACAAGTACCACCTTTTGCGTCTGTATGATTACTTCTACTATCGGGTAAATTGAACTTTTACTCTTGATAGATCCTTTTTCAGTGTTACTTAATTTCGAGTTGAATTTATCGCAACTCCAGTGCTTGCTGACATGTGTAATCTCAATGAGTCAGTGAAGTAGTACATATTAATGTTGCATTATTTTATGTTTGAAATTCTACTAATTCAATACATGTCTTGTACTCCACCCTTAACTGTTAAAGTGAATGTTTCTTGAATAATTTGACATGTAATGTATCTATACATTTCTCTCTGAATATCAATGATTGTGTGCCGCAACATTTTGATAGACCACAGAATCTGGATATTGAAGTCACATGTTAAGATTATCCTGAGGTGATCCATTAGAATGGCTATAATTTTTATTATTTGCATGCAATGACGTTTGCAAATCTGTGGCATTACATCACATCTTGTAACAAATTATGCCATGTTTATGATCTGCAGCAAGGAACTTATGTGAATTTTGTCTTTTCAGCAAAACTACTTTTTGATTCTTCAAATTCATCCATTAGAATGGCTAGATACTGCTTATAGGCATTTAGTAAGTTGTAAAGTTAATGGAGTTTCAGAGTTCAGGGTTGATAAATGACTCTTCTCCAAAATAAATTGCTTTCAAGTCACAACATTGCTGTTCCACTTATTTCAAATATTATTTGCAGGAGCATTTGCTGATAGTCTGTGAACTTCTGAAGGCAAACCTGTATGAGTTTCAGAAATTTAACAGAGAATCAGGGGGTGAGGTTTACTTCACAATGCCAAGACTGCAGGTATTACCAAGTTATGATATCCACTAATATTGAATTAATGTTTCATGACCAATGATGAAACATGATTGATACTACAAATTTTCACATAGATTTAATATTTTCCTTTGTTGTACCCGTTGGCAGTCAATAGCTATTCAATGTCTGGAGGCGCTGCAGTTTCTGCATGGTCTTGGTTTAATCCACTGTGATTTAAAGCCAGAAAACATATTGGTAAAGAGCTACAGCAGATGTGAAATAAAAGTAATTGATCTTGGGAGCAGCTGCTTTGAGACAGATCATCTATGTTCATATGTGCAATCACGATCTTACCGTGCACCTGAGGTTATACTGGGCTTGCCTTATGACAAAAAGATAGATATATGGTCACTTGGTTGTATATTAGCGGAACTTTGCACTGGAAATGTAAGTGGTTACTGCATATTGTCTACTATTGTTTCTAACTGTTACTGTATACTTATGTGTTGTTCATGATGTTCTGGTAATGTAAAGGAGATAGAAACAAACACATAATGCAATAGAGGAATGTCATAATAAAAAATAAGATATCTCATTTTATACCACTTGTCCCTGCTCCATTCTACTTTTGATGTGCTTATCGCAGTAAGATCATGTATTTAGAATTCATTGCTCACTGCTGATAATTAGAGGAGTGGGGATTGGGGAGCATAGTGAAGGTGATGATTAGAAGCTATGTAGCTTGTTATTTTTTTTATTGTTTCAAGGTGTCTGTTTTATCTATTTTCTGTTATCTGCTTGTATGGTGCATGGAAGCTGATGTGAGTCCTCTATGCTTTTCAGGTCCTTTTCCAAAATGATTCTCCTGCAACATTACTTGCTCGTGTGATGGGTATCATTGGCTCCATAGAACAAGCTATGCTTGCACAGGGACGGGACACCTACAAATATTTCACAAAGAACCACATGTTGTATGAAAGAAATCAGGTTTGTGCTCTTCAGAGGGGCGTCTGCCATTCAGTAAATTTACCCATGACATGAGCAGCGTACCTTATTTTAGTAAATCTTTCCTTATATGATATAGCATTGAAACTTGCATTTCATTGTGCTTCAGGAAAGTAACAGGCTTGAATACTTGATTCCGAAAAAGACATCCTTGCGGCACCGTTTGCCCATGGCTGATCAAGGGTTTATTGAGTTTGTTGCGTACCTTCTAGAGGTGAACCCAAAGAAGCGCCCAAGTGCCTCAGAAGCATTGAAACATCCATGGCTTTCTTTTCCTTATGAGCCAATATCATCATGAGGCAAATTGCAATTGGATCCTAGGTGGCTTAACATTTGTCTCAACACCTAAGCACCATGAAATTTTGATAGATCAAGACGGAAGATTTTCTACCACGACTGAGCCATGGCATCAACCGAAGTCCAAAAGGCAAATCCAGATTCGGTTCGATCATGTCTTGGTGCCACAATCAGCTGGTCTTAGGCGCCATGTGCAATCAATGCATGCCCTGCGTTGTGCTTGTAATATAACTTTGTTTTTCTTTTTTTCATTTCTAGCCCCGATGTAACAGGCCATTTTGGTTTTTTAGGTACTTGAGACGCATTTCTAGCAATAGGGCTGTCATGTTGTACATGGTGTGATCATTGTTGAACCCCGTGCCATGCTGTGCACTTGTTACGGTTCTAACCCAAGCTCTGAATGTCGTTCATTGCACTGCCAGGTCTTTAGGAACTTGCTTACGAGTTTTACCTGCCTTTTCGGATTGCCAACTTGTCATCTGGAGATTATATATGATGTATCTGGGGAATTCAGAAGAAATGGTCACTTGGTGATGTACACGTTCAGGTTAAACATTTTAGTTTGTTTTGGCTGTTACGCCTAATCCTAAAGTTGACGCTTGAATCCTGTCCAACGTCACATGTGCTTGGGTCAGAATGTGCTTGCGGGAAATGGTGTCTATAATATGATTGTTAACAGCCAATGGCTATCATAAAAAATTGGGGGAAATTACACAGTAGCCTGAAGGGCGATCCATGTGATGTCTCGATGGTACCAAGTTGCACATACTCGACCGGCTACCCGAACCTACATTGTCTTTGCCTGCTACCTCTGTAGCGTGTGAATGGCTACTGCTTTTTGAAGCTACGGCTTTGTTTTCTCCGCTAGATCAATCGTCAGTCGAGGCCGGCATTTGACTTGCTATATGCCTTTTTTTTTTCCGTGCATCCTGACTTCGTACGTTAATTTTTTTTATCGCATTCTTGTGTTTGTCAAGCTTATAGGCAGATTGGATAACGTGTTTGGTTCCTGCACTAGGCCTAGCCAGGCTTTCATAATATAACTTGGATCTGTTTGGTCCCCTGTTTGGCCTGGTAGCCAGGTTTCCACAAACTCATTTCATGTGAATTCAGTGGCTTCCTGGAAACATCCGAATCATTCGGCCGTTCTCGCGGAGCCAGGCTTAGCTAGCCCACGCTACCGTGTCCACTCACCTCCTCTCCCGTCACCTCTTCACGCAACTCGCTGACGCCGTCCACATCTCCCACCGCCGGCCACATCTCCCATGGTCACCGCGTGCTCCCTCTCCCTTCCAGATCCGCTTCCCCTTCTCTCTCCCTGATCTCCTAGCAGGGAGGATCTGAGCACTCCTCCAAGCTCCTCCTCCTCCTCTTTGCGGTCGCCTCCGCTGTCGCCGTCTTCTTGCTGCGTGGCGTGGCGCCGGACGCCGCCGTGTTGCTCTGCCTCGACTGCTTTGCCCGCTCAGGCTCGGGTGGCCCCGCCAAGCTCGTCCCCGCCCACTGCGGCGGCGGAGGAAGAGAGGAAGGAGGGGGAGGCGGCGGGCACTTGGCCTCGGGAGTCTGCTGCTTGTCCTCGGTCGGCGGCGGGGAAGGAGGAGGGACGGCGAGAGCGGGAGGCAGCGGTGGGGAGCCGAGGCGGAGGAGGGAGAGGAGCAGGACCAGGGAGGAGAGCGAGGCCGGGGAGAGCACGAGCAGCAGCACCGGCCGGAGGAGATAGAGCACGGCGAGGAGGGAAGCGGCGGCCACCGCGGCGAGGAGCAGGTGTTGGTGGTGGTGGGACTGGTCGCCGGCTGCGGTGGGGAGCTCTTGCGCGTCCGGCGTCGGCGAGGTAGGGGAAGGAGCTCTTGCGCGCCGAGGTGCCCATTGCCATGGTTGCCTAGGTGCTCGTCCACCATGCCTGCAACATGTTCGACTGAAGTTCCAGAAGGGGGTAAAATTACCAGGTGAAGGAAGAGATGAGTCTATTCAAACTAAACCAAGCAACAAAACACACCAATTCTTAGCCAAGCTTAGCTAGTACAGGAAACCAAACATGTGCTACTTACATTAGTTAAAGCTGAGCAGAGCTAGCCTGTCTTAGTTTTACTAGCCAGGCTTGTCTAAGAAACGAACCAAACACACCCATAATACATAGACCTAGCCGCCTTTGGGAACACCACCAGTTTACATGTCATCTTGGATAATTCAGAGGATATCCTCTGGTGTCAAGTCTAAAGACGAAGAGATGAAGCATAAACGTGCTGGAATCTATTCCGTTCTTCAGCACATTTTTATATATATAAAAAAATAGCATGAGCACTTCATTTGGAGAGAGAGTGTGTGTTCTTAGAGCATCTCTAAGAGTTTTCAATATTCACTCTCAATCTTAATTTTTTCGGCAAGATTGGAAAACATGCTCTCCAGCAACTCTCGATCTCATTTTCAAATCTTTCTAAACTTGGTAAAATCGATCCAATCGTGCAAAAATATGCACGCTCATATATTGATTAGCCAATCTAAGATGAAAAAGACATGGGAAAGATAAGGAATAGGAAAGTGTTTTTCATAGAAATATACAAAAGAGATATATATAAAAGAGGTTGAGGTGATTTGGAATAGTTCGAAATTTCTAATGACACTCAGGCCTTGTTTAGTTCCTAAAAAATTTCAAGATTCTTCATCACATCGAATCTTGCGGCAGAAGTATTAAATTTAGACAAAAATAAAAACTAATTACATAGTTTGCCTGTAAATCGTGAGATAAATCTTTTGATCTTAATTAGTCTATGAATGGATAATATTTGCCACAAACAAACGAAAGTGCTACAGTACCCAAAATCCAATTTTTTGCCAACTAAACAAGGCCTCATTGCTTTGCCAATTACCTTGATGCTCTTAAAAGGGTCTTACTGCATGAATGAATAAGCAAATTTACACTCAGGCCGCACGCCAGTCGCCCGAGCACGGAAGGACATCTCCTTCGCCAGAAGATGCGCTAGTTCATTTACGTCTAAATATTCCAAGCCGTAAACATTATTATAACCGTCGCCTTCCTTTGTTGCCTTGCGGGGGAGCTCTAATTTCCCAACACAGACAGCGACTCAGCCACCACCAATCTTCCGAACAAGAAGGCCTTGTTTAGTTCACCCTGAAATCTAAAAAGTTTTCAAGATTTACCGTCACATCGAATCTTGCGGCACATGCATTAAGCATTAAATATAGACGAAAACAAAAACTAATTACACAGTTTGTCTGTAAATCGCAAGACGAATGAATCTTTTGATCATAGTTAGTTCATGATTAAGCAATATTTGTCAAATAAAAACGTAATTACTACGGTAGCGAAATAAAAAAAATTTCGAAACTAAACAAGGCCCAACATTTGCACCAGGCACCCGAATTCTGCACGTTTCCCAATGTATATATATATATATTGTGGCGGGGTTTAGTGCAAACTCAACCACAAAAGGGTGAAAAGCTCTGCTGTCCATCGAAAATGTTTGGCATTACCTTTTTTTTAGATAATGATGTTTGGCATTACCTAGCCACTCGAAGGCCTGTTCATTCTTCTCGAACCCAGAAGACGACGACCTTGTTTACTTCTACCAAAAAACTCAATATTTTTCAAGCCGTTACATCGAATCTTTAGACGCATGCATGAAATATTAAATATAAAGAAAAATAAAAACTAATTATATAGTTTAATCAAAATTGACGAGACGAATCTTTTAAGTATAATTAATTTATAATTAAACAATAATTACTATAAATAAACGAAAATATCATAGTGAATTTTTTTCATTCGCGCGAGCTAAACAAAACCGTAGTACGCTCTCATGCAGCGCATCTATTCTTCCGTACACAGCGGGAGGGCAAAGGCAAATTATTGGCACGCCGGCCCACCTCCCGTGCACAGCCCAGTTTCCGCACCGCACCTTTTTTGCGTTTGCGTGCAAGAGATTCGCCGGGCGGATAAGGGATGGATTTGTGAAGAGCATGGGGGCACTAGCTATCTACCGGTGGATGGCCCCGCGAGCCGTGGCCTGTGGCTGCGCTTGCGGCGCACGGCGGTAAGATTCGTCGGTCGTCAGCTGCCTTGGGTTGGGGCTTGGGCACGTCACAACCACACACAACAGCCGTGGAACACTGTAATCAACTGCAGATAACGCTAGCCCCTCTCTGCTCCGTGTTGGCGGTTTGGGTTCCTTCAAACTCGTCGAGCGCGCCGTGCTGGACCCGTTCCGTTCCGGCCGTGCAGCCGCTCTGCTCTGCCGAGTCCAATCCCGCTGATGATAAACCGATCGAGTCCTGGGGCGTTTGGCACGGCCTGACGCCGGCCGCTCCGATGCGTCCTGTTTTTATGAATCAATGGAGAAGCCGACCGACCCACCAGCCCGCACTGAGACTGAGGTCGTCGTGCTATGCGCGGTCTTCATCCACGGTCGGGCCGGCCGTGACAGACCGGGTCGCGCGCGCACACCACACGCGAAAGGGGGTCCGTCTTAATTACTCTGAGAGTAATTATTACAGTACTAGTATACGAACTAAGATTAGTCGTCGTCGTCGTAGCCTCGCAGGTAGTTGGGTGTGATTGTCCATCTCCGACGAGAGTGCTGCTAATAATTAAGCGCTTCTAGTTCTAGAGGGGTTCGTCAAGTGCACGTACGGTTAGTACTACATGTACAATGTATGGAGTGAGGGATGGGGCTGTTTTATTTATATTAGCAAAAATAGTTAAGAGTAAGGACCATCATGTCGCTAGCTATAGCTTAGCTACTGTGTGAATAAGACATATTTCAACACGTCCTCCACCATTTTGATTGGAACTCGACAGAGACGTGCACATGGGTTATCACCTTATTAATTTGTACTGTGCATGCACAATTTTGCGCAAATGTGAATAAGGCAGACCATAATCGGCTCCTTGTATGCGTCGCCCACAGTCCCACATACCGACTCACGTAGGAATTTCTCTGGCTAAAGAAGGGAATCATCACACAGCAACCTGTTTACGAAGGAGTAAAGCACATTCGTAAGCAGGCTAACGGGTCCGTTGGGTGGGTGGTAGTACATGGCTGACTAGCCACCACAACACAGCACGAGGATATTTCCAGAGGACAACATATCTAGTGCAAACCATAACTTCTATAAAAATCTGTACAAACCATGGTAAAAAAGTTGTCTAAATTCATCAAAAAAATCACACATGTAGATGATTTGATGATAAACAACATTGTAAAATATCTTGTCTAAACTCAACTTTGTTTGTGAGATATAAAAATAACAAATTTTAAGCTAGAAAGGTGTCCACACGAGTCACGCCGGCACGCCGGCTGCGGTAATCAGCCGGTCAGTCCATCCAGGTCCACGAACTTGCGCCGTTGGCCCCTCTCCCAGATCGCCCTCGTTCGTACGTGGTTGCCGCCTATACGCCCGTCACCGCCGGCAAACAAGAACCGAACATACATTTCCGAACACCTGTGCCCCTCTCCTTCTTGTAGTCTTGACGTCTTGTTTGCCCAAAGCAACGCACGCCCACCCTCTTCTTCTTGTTGAGATAATCCGCCGTGACCCCGACATCTCCGGACGAGCGGGTTTATCGTCATCTCAATTCGCCAAACGCGCGGCTCGCCCGTCGCCGGCCGCGCGCGCCACTGCCTCCTCACCGCGCCGTTGTTTTGTCCCGGACTCCCGGGCCGGCCCTAGTAAAATACTAGTCGTAGTACCGCCCGCGCCGAGATGTGGCCGCAGCGCACAAGGGCACGGGCACCGCACAGCCCCGCAACCCGCTAGTGCGGGCGGTGGCCCCTGGCCCGCATAAGCGGCGACGCTCCCGAAATGTCTAGATGCCCCTATTCCCGTCCGTCCGTTCCACGCCACAGACCAGCACCAGCAGCCCCCGCGAGAATCTAGACGAGAGCCCCCGCCCGCCCCCGAGTCGCGACTCTAGGGCCTTGTTTAGATCCGAAAAAATTTCGGATTTCGACACGGTAGCACTTTCGTTTTTATTTGACAAACATTGTCCAATCATAGAGTAACTAGGTTTAAAAGATTTATCTCATGATTTATAGATAAATTGTGTAATTAGTTTTTGTTTTTATCTATATTTAATGCTCCATGCATATGCTGTAAAATTTGATGTGACGGAGAATCTTGAAAAGTTTTTGGTTTTCGAGATGAACTAAACAAGGCTCTAGGCCCGGTGGAGATAACAAAGGAGATAAGCGACGGCGACCGGTCGCCCACCCAAGCCCGCTGCCACACGGGCCCCGCCACAACCCGACCCACGCCGAGGCTCCCCCAGCCGCTACGGTGGCGCCACGCGGCCTGCCGCTTTACCGCCGTCCACACGTTTGCCTGTGGAGGAGGCTGCTGTGTGGGGCCAGCCGTTCCACGCCCACGTGGGCCCGTGTGCGGCCACGATCCCCGCCCGCCGCGGCCCGGCAAGAGATCGATTCGTTCGATTTCATACTCCCGGTCCCGGTGCTCTCCCTCCCTTGCCGCCTCCGCCTGCCCCTCCCCCGTAGCGAGCGGCGGCTATAAAACCTTCCCCTGCGCTCCCAGTCGCGAAGCTCTACTCAACTTCTCCTTTTCCACCGGCGATTATTCCGGCCACTCGCCTTCGTTGCGTGCGCCTCGAGAACCCGGTTCTAGAATCGGCGGCGGGCGGCTAAAGGAGAGGGTGCTAAATTTTCGATAGAAGGACGAGCACGACTTCTTAATTTTTTTTTGGGGGGTGGCGGTTGATGTTGAAGAGGATTGCGCTGGCGAGAATCCATTTTTAGGGCGGTGCCGGCGCGACCGTTCCGGGATCGGGAGCTTTATCTGGAGGCGAGAGGGGTCAGGGCAGCGGCGACGATCGACCAACCCAACCCACCAGTTCCCGCGTCGAGGAAGAAGAAGGGATAGGAGACGGAGCCGGTGGTGGTCGCAAGGATGGCCGGGAGCATGCAGGCGGCGGACGCGGCGGGCCGGCTAAGCGCGCTGCTGTCGCTGCTCGCGCTGCGCCGGCTCCTCGCCGTGCTCCAGCCGCTGGCCCTGCTCCTGCTCCTGCCCTTCAGGTGGCGCCCAAGGCCGGGGGCCGTGCCCACGGCCGTGGCGTCCGATGCCGCGCCCTCCGCGTCGTCGGGGGCTAGCGGGAAGAAGGGGAAGGCGTCGTCGTCGGTGGTTCTAAGGGTGCCGGCCGGCTCGCCCATGGTCGCCGCGCGGAGGCAGGCGTCCGCAAGGAGGGAGATAGCCATGCGCCGGGCGCGGGAGGCCGGGCGGGAGTACGAGCTCATCCCCACCGCTCGCGGCGAGACGCTCTTCACGCAGTGCTGGTGGCCGCACCCGCCTTCCTCCACCGTTAAACCAAGGTGAGACAAGGACACTCCCTCACGAAACAGAGGAACCCGATAAATTCCAGGCATCCTGGAGACTCTGCCCACATGTCCTTGCAAATTTTGTTCTTTCTTCTCCTACTAGGAAAGGTGCCTTCTGGTGCTATCGACTTGTTGATCTAATTATTCGTCCTTTGGTGTTGGCGATTTGTGACGCAGGGCGCTGGTTGTTGTCATGCACGGGCTAAACGAGCACAGGTAAGGACGGTTCCTGTTTCCACCAGTTTCTTTCGAAATGATTCTCTGGCTATGCTTGTTTGTTGGTAGCGGATGGCTGACCCTGACCTTCCTTGGATTGGTGTGGCAGTGGGAGGTATGATCATTTAGCGAGGCGATTGAATGACATCGGCATCAAGGTGTACGGAATGGACTGGACTGGTAAGCATCTTTTTTCTCCTTTTTTGGTTGTCATGCTTCAAATCTTATAGTATCACGAACTACTTATGCATGTATGTTTTGATTTGATTTTCATCCATGTTGATGATTGTGTGATTGTGAACTTAATTAACTAGTGCCACAAACAATTCACCAGCTATGACGAGAGCAATGAATAAAGATGCCAATTTCTCAGTAGGACGAAATGGACCCAATTTCTAAAGTGAAATGCAAGGCTGTCTATTTTTTACACTTTAGTGTCCAGGTGTTTTGTTGTCTTCATTTTGGCTGTTCATTCCTTGGGTTGTCCGACTCCGTCTTAGTCCCATTCTAATTTTATTGCTCCATTCAAAATAGGGCTTCATTTTAGCTGTTCATTCCTTGGTTGTCCTTACTCCGTCTAAATCCGATTCTAATGTTACCGACCCATTCACTGAAAATAGCAACGATTGGCCTTTTATTTATTTATTTTTGTGGTGAGAACAGGGATTTGAACTCCTGACCTATAGGTTGCACTTCTGCTTTCCCTACCACTGTATTTGGTGGATTCTAAGCCATGTGGCCTGCCAAAGTAGGCCCTGACCTTGAGAAGTTGAGATGGATAATGTTATCTGGTTTGTAGCTGGGAGCTTAGCTATGATGCTTCTCCGCTTTCATGGTTACTTTGTGGTTGCCTTATTGTATCGTGTATTATCTGGTTGTGATCTGGGAGCTTAGATAAAGTGCACCAGTTCAGTGGATTCCCATTCCATATTGTAATTGAAGTGTTGATTATTCATAATTGTCGGCTTGGACACTTAACTCTGTTTGAGGGATACAGATTGTTGGGTACACATCATCATTTAACAATTACAAAAAAATGGCCTATGAACTATTTTTCCCTTATTCAGGTTAGCTTCTCTTTGTTGAATTAGACAAACTGCGTGCTAGTTTGGAGTTGCTTATAGTTTTTTTACTACGTATAACCATGTAAAATATTAACTATGTCAAGATGTAGGAGCATAGGATGAGATTCTAGATTATAATAAGGAACCAGATAGCAATAGTAATAATGCAGCAAACAATTGAGCTAACTAATATTTGGAATTTGTCAGAACTGCAGGCATCACTCTGAGAATCAGTGATAAATTTATTAGTCTGATCTAACCTGTAGATTGTGCTGTGTTACAGGTCATGGTGGAAGTGATGGTCTCCATGGATATGTGCAATCTCTTGATTATGCTGTCAATGATTTGGTAAGAGCAATTGAATATCTTCACAGCTCTCTGAGACCCATCTGTGTAAGTCCTTATTCAAAATCTTCTGATTAATGTAGAAAATGTACCTCAAGAAAGTATTAGCCGAGAACCCTGGTCTTCCATGCTTCTGCTTCGGCCATTCGACTGGTGGAGGTATCATTCTGAAGGTAATGGCAGCGGTGCCATATGAATTGCATTATTGTGGAACTTACTTCTTCAGGACTGTTGTTGCACATTTCTTTTGTGCTGTTTAAATCTAACTGTTTTGATTCACAACAGGCTGCGCTTGATCCAGAGGTAAAAACTCTCATTAGCGGTATTGTCCTGACATCACCAGCTGTCCGTGTTCAGCCTGCCCACCCAGTCATAGCGGTATGTCTTGTTCTTTCTTAAACAATATCTACTACTTATGTCCTTGAAAAAATGAAGCAGGTTGAATGTTCAGTAATATTTGTCTTGTTATTTCTTAAACAATATAATCTAGCAGTATATTTATACCATTGAAAAAATGAAGCAGAAGCACGGTCCCTTGTGGTTTCCTAAACATTGTGTCACGGGGTCAGATATTGTTCCACATTTTTATGGGTTGATTGTTCTGAGAAAATATTACTTCACGCTTGCTACCAATTTTGTGCTTACGGTAGTGTGTGCAGTCTGCAGACACCATCACTCATCTCAAGAGAAACGTTTCTGCTTCCAACTGCAGGTCATGGCACCGATTTTCGCCCTCATCGCACCGAGGTATCAGTTCACGGCGTCGCACAGGAACGGCCCACCGGTGTCGCGCGACCCGGAGGCCCTGCGTGCCAAATACACGGACCAGCTGGTGTTCACGGGCGCCATCCGCGTGAGGACGGGCTACGAGATCCTCCGCCTGACGTCGTACCTGCAGCAGCACCTGCACCGCATCGACGTCCCGCTGCTGGTGATGCACGGCGCCGACGACCTGGTGACCGACCCCAAGGGCTCGCGGGCGCTGTACGAGCAGGCCTCCTCCGCGGACAAGTCCCTCAAGCTCTACGACGGGCTGCTGCACGACCTCCTGATCGAGCCCGAGAAGGACAAGGTGATGGACGACATCGTGGCGTGGCTGAGCCCCAAGGTCTAACGCCGGCATGCAGATGCCCGTAGGACGCGCGCGCGGGCTTCGATCGTCTGCTGAGCGCGGAGGACCTGCAGGCGGAAGACGTACGCCTCGCCTCCGGACGGTGATGACGCGGGTCTGGTCGGCCGCGGAGCAAGGGAGAGCGGGTGTGCCTCCTCGCCCCCTTGCCGTGGTGATTATCCGAGAGCAGGACTACAGGAGTACGGCATACTACTACTACCTACGCTACGGCGATGGCTTTACTCGTGCCTCCCATTGTATCCCGATAATTTTTGTCAGGGGTACTTACGAATTATGTAAAACATGCTCGTTTCGCCCTGTACGTGTGGCTGCACGAGCGGTGTCCGATACTGTAGAAGACGCCCGCCCTCTTGTGAATTGTGAATGCATTAACGCAATTCCATATCAGAGTTGCAAGTTGCAACAGGCTCTCGGTCTCCTCGTCTGTCTGCTCTGTTCATAGTACTTCCTATCAGCACCCTAGCCAGCAGTTGTTGCTGCTTGCAATTGCAACCTTGAATCCTTGGTGCTGCGTAAGAAGTCCCAAGTGGCCAAGCTGGCTGTCCGCAGGGTCACCGTGCAGTTTCCCACACGGTGCGCGGCGACTGTTCTGATTGGCGGTGAAGCCCGGCTATGGCCACCTTGCCACCGCGAGCTACTGCCAGTGTCGGAGGTTGTGCGACCGTGCCAGCGTTTTCATGATCTTGGTGATTTCAAGCCTCCCATTTTTTCTTTTGTATACGGCGAGATCGTGAGCCGTGGTCGAGTGAGTAAACTCGCTGGCCTTCAAATCTTGCGAATCAGCACAGTGGGATCCATTTCTACGGAGTATATTTTCCTATTCACGGTGTTGTTCAGACGTCGCAGTCTGCGACCGCGGGAGGCGGACTCAGCCTGACTTCACGCAACGTAAACGTAATGAACGTTCACGGTAGGTTTGCCACTTGCGCGGAACCAAGAGTGTCGTGGCCATTGACGCGGCGACTAGCGCCGCCCGATCTGCCAACGGACGGCGAGGATAACTCCAGCAAGTCGTGATGATGACGTTAGCAGGCGATGCCAACTAGTGAGCTCGACGCCGCAATGCGGCGTGCACGTTGACACGTTGTCCTCGCTCTATCTTCTAGTAGAAAAGCTGAAAGCTCCAAAGTCACCTATTTTCTCTTTCCATCTTGCCACGCACATCACAAAAGCTTACTGCTTACCACCGAATATTCTTCTCGCGTCTTCGCACCTCGCTGCTCAAATGCTCGTACTTTAGATATCAATCACATGTTCACATCAGTGAAAATGAAAAATGCCCATACGGAAAACCTCAAGCTGAGAAGCTCCTCTTTTTTAGTGATTGCTTAATAAGTGTGGCTTGGAATTGACACATATCATTTAACTTGCATCTGATCGATGGAAATGTTGACTAGAGGGTTAAAAAGGGCAACCCGTGCTATTGAGGCACCGTTTAGGGTGTATATGCATGTGCAGATTTGCTAGTACTACCGCCTGTCCTTTGTCGATTTTTCCAGTATAGTCTTGTATAATTAATACTCCTTCTCATGGTATGAGGTGTCATTCTGTGTATCATTAGTTTGTTACGGTCTATAAAATGTAGAGTTTTTTCTTCACAATATATAGACAAGAAAGCGCAAATAAAATAGGATGAAATTAAATGAATGCCAAAACTTGTTCCTATTGTTTTCACCGAGTATCACTTTTAATTGAGCATTACATGACTGTCAGTCATGAGCAATACTAAGTCACTCATATGCAATTGGTGCCATTATTTGAGGAAAGATATTGTGATTGTAAAAACTATGTCTATTCTGTGAGATAAGTGATTGTCACATGCTATCAATCTTTTTATTCTACTGCTATGATAAAGTGATCTGTAACGAGCTATACATATGACTATACAATCAATGTCTCCATTTTATCAAATAATTTAAATAAATAGCAATAATAAACTTCAAAGCATTACTTATAAAAACATGGAATTGTGATATTATCTATCCCTATGTGGGATTTTCACATGACATCAAATTCTTATCCTCTACTACTATGATATTGTGATATCAATTCGAACCGACAAATGCTATATTATTTTTCGTGAGCATTATTAGATTACTATTGAATCAATTTTCCCCTTTGAGAAAAAGATATGAGGATTGAATAACCCATCTATATGAAGGAGACATAAAGGATATGTTGCATGCTATCAATTTTTTATTTTCTACTAGTATGATAAAGAGAAATCACTTTAATCAAGAAGTATAACTTGATTTGTCACGAGCAACATTAGACCAATACGCAATTAGTGTTCCCATTTGAGAAAAGATACAATGATTGTAAGATCTATCTATATGTGTGAGGAATGAAGGATCGCCGTACACCATTACCATCGGTTTTTTCCTTCTACTACTACCACATTCAACCGGAAAGTATCGTCACATAATTCGTAGCGAGCAAATGCTAGATCACTAATAATTAATGTGCCATTGGAGAAAAGATATATTATTACATGATCTATCTCTATCCGCGGAAAGGATTGCCTCATGTCATCAATTTTTTATTCTTGTAATATGCTATTATAATAAAGAAATATCACTTTTAACTAAAAATTACTTCATTCTAAATTATGAGATATTTTGGTTTTTTAGATATATAATATTTATTATGTATTTAGATATACACTATGTCTAGTCTAGATTAAAAAAACCAATGTATCTAGAAAAGAGAGTAATAGAAGTGTGGGGTTATAAAAAGAGGGGCATTACGGTAAAACTTGAATTTTCTCAGTTTCCTTGACTGCTAACTCGCTTCTATAAAAGGATAAGCTCCCTGAGCAAGCAAAAGCCCACAGAACGAGCGAGGCCAGGCGACTTCATACTGCTCGCCTCGCCGTCTTTCCCCCCCAATCTGTCGCTCCTCCCAGCTGCGAGCGATCGCCGTACCCCGCGCCGCCGTAGGGAGCCCCCTCGCCATGGCCTTGCAGGGGAAGAAGCTCATCAACAACCCGGACGGTAACAGCCTGTCGCCACTATTTGCCCCTTATTTCTCACTAAATTTCAGACAGTTTTTCTTCGATTTCTAGGGTTTAATCGCGTCCGATGGTCCCGACTGGGCTTCGTTTTGTTAAAATTTTGCAGATGTGGTGACGGAGTTCATCGAGGGGTTGGTGGAGACTTACCCGGGTCTGCAGTACCTCGACGGGTTCCCTCAGGTGATTTTTTTTTCGCAACAGTAAACAATTTTGAGTTGTTTCGGCTAGCATTGAGTGACAGAACTCCCCTGAAATCTGTAGATTAAGGTCGTTCTTCGTGCTGATGTCGAGCGCGGTTCCTATGACAAAGTTGCAGTCATCTCAGGTGATGTTCTGCGTTCTGCCTTGGCTGCTTCGAACTATGCTTTTGTTCTAATTTTCATGTGAATGTGATGGTTACTTCCTATGTTACATTAAATACATCCGAAATGATCAGGAATTTCCCTGTTTCAAGTACTAGATATGGTACAATATGACTTAAAGGAACCTGATGGTACTATGGTAGTTTGCAGTAAGTGGTTGCCATGTTAGTAGGTTTCTTCAGTGTGATGGTTATCTTGACCAGAATTGGCGAGATATAGTATTCTTTTGCTCACTTTATGTCATTTTACATTCAAGTTTACACATATTAAGCTACTTGCTAATGTTATTTTGCTAGTTGCTTGGAGTTATGATTCTTTTTACATTAAGTACCATGTTGTACTCTGCTTTGGAGACATTACTGCTGGAAGAGGAAAATATGACGGTGTATTGCTTGGACCTCTTGCATTCCATGGCATCATCACCACAAGTGACCACAGATATCTGCTGGTTGTCATGTCAGTCTGCATGTATACAATCTATTATGCTCTTGTTGTGTTTCCTTGTTTGAACTAATAGTATACATAAACATATGGCCATACTGTTTCTTTGGCCATCTTTAAGAAATGTCAAATAGGAACTTCTGCATAAAAAAAAAAAACTTCATCGGTAACTTTCATGGCAGATGGTTCCTGGGACATTTCCATTTTTTTATGTCAAGTTAATTACTTACTATAGCGTTGTTTTGTTCGTAGGTGGTGGAAGCGGCCATGAACCTGCCCATGCTGGATTTGTTGGGCCAGGGATGTTGACCGCTGCTGTTTCTGGAGATGTTTTTGCTTCTCCACCTGTTGATTCTATTTTAGCTGTATGTTTCTTTTTCGTAAAACTATGTCTAGCTTCTTAAGCAGCTTAAATCAACTTAGCTGACATTTAACTACATCTTCTCACTGTAGGCTATTCGAGCTGTAACTGGTCCCATGGGGTGCCTTCTAATAGTAAAGGTACTCTCACTGTGATATCAACTTTAAAATGTCAAATCATGAGATAAGAGAGATCTTTTAATACACCTGAGGATTGTGCAATATGAACATCTGATGCTTTTGGACCGTGCATTGTTTATTTATTACCACATTAATAACTACCATTTCCTCCACCTATCGTCCTGTGTTCAATTGTTCATGTATGAACGGATAGAGAGGAGGGACAACATTTGATTTTCTGAAAGCTGCTTGGGACATATCAATTTTAGTTCAATAAGAAGGCTGTGGTACATCTGCATTTGCTTTGAAAGGGGCCAAACTGTGGGCTGTTTTGGATAACTGTTTATGCTTGATGTAGGGATACTGGTACTTTTCCTCCATTATTTTTAAACTGCAGTGCTCCATTTTGTTCAATTTTATGTGTAAACTGTGAAGCATTGCACTGCTTCATCTTACTAAGCTTCATTTCTTCTTACCTTCAATTGCCAAACATTTGCAGAACTACACTGGTGATAGACTGAATTTTGGATTAGCTGCTGAGCAGGCAAAATCTGAAGGCTATAAGATGGAGGTTGATAAACACACAGATTACAATGTTGTGTGGCAGATCATATTCATTTTAATGACTATGTATCATTTATCCTCCAATTGTAGATGGTCATTGTTGGAGATGATTGTGCCCTTCCCCCACCTAGAGGGATAGCTGGTAGAAGAGGTTTAGCTGGAACAATTCTTGTGCATAAGGTATTTTATTGTTCCAATGTATTTTCTATCCTAGATTTTCCTCTTAGTTTCATTCTCAGTTACTGGCATGTTACATTCTTTCACTCAGCAAAGTTGACCTGCAAAAATCTCTTTAACACTCACCTGATCTGTTTTTTCATGCAACCAGCCTTTTCCCTCTGATTTAACTATTCACTATGCTCATCTAAAATAATGGAAGTGCCTTTTTAAGTAAGCTGATGTGGTATCTGCATGAGCATTAAACACTTTTTCTCGAACACTCAGGAGAGTGCCGTATCATTATATTAAGATGAACACTAAACACTAATCAATAGTTATCTTAACTGGAATCAAAGATACACTGCTTGTTCATGGAACACACGTTTCTAATCTAAGCCTGCACCCTACATCAAATATAGTGAATAAACCTTGTACAGTTAGGTGCTAGACTTGGAATGGGGAAACAGTAAGTAATAATTAGTGTTTCAATGTTGGCATATAAGATCCTTTCTGTTGGAAGAAATTCTGGCATTGTATTGCATTTATTTCAAACTTGAAGCAGCCAATGATTTCTTGTAAAATTTCTTCTCACACTCTAATTTTAACTTTTGTTTAATCCATAGGTTGCTGGGGCTGCAGCAGATGCTGGTTTATCTCTTGCAGAGGTTGCTGCAGAAGCAAAACATGCATCTGAGGTTGTTGGTACGATGGGAGTTGCACTTTCTGTTTGCACATTGCCTGGGCAAGTAACTTCTGACCGATTGGGTCCAAGACAAATGGAGCTTGGCCTTGGAATCGTAAGTTCAAACCACATCTGTTATTATGCTCGTATAATTAAACAATTAGCATAGTTAGCTGTAGTTGTAAGGTTCTGTGCATCAATGCTTGTTTTCTACATTTCTGAGATTGATAAATCTGAAGTTAAAACATCTATTTGTTTCCAGCATGGAGAACCTGGTGTTGCTGTTGTTGAACTCCAGACAGTTGATGTAGTGGTAGAACATGTGCTTAAGCAGATATTGTCACAGGTAAGTTTTTGATTTGCAATGTTTGTTTAATCCTATATGGCTATATGTTTATTTATTTGTCTTTGTTACAAAATGCAAAAATTATTTTGTTTTCCACACCGCAGCCACACATATCACTACATTTTCTGGTCATATTTCTCCGTTCAATTCAAAACCCTATTTTGCATAATTTGTGAAGCCTAATGCTGAACTGTGTGTAGTGTTGATTAATTATTTAGAAAAGGCGAAAGCTATAGTTTGTCTCAGCTTTGAAGTTCTCCTTTCTGTTCCAGACATATCTTTTTTTTTCCTTTACTAAAAAAAGTAGCATGTTTTTATTAAGAAAAGGCAAGCCTGGATTACAGGAGAGGTAAGGATGAAAATGGGGGTTGGATGCGTATTACAAGGAACGAGGACAAATCCTCTCCTGCTGTGGTTTTTGTTAAGTGGAACATTATACAACTGTTTATCTGTTTCACACTCTCAGTAACCACTGTAAAAAAAAGGACTTTCTATCGCAGTATGGCTAGCTTGGATGCTTTTAATTATTCATTTGGTGGCCTTGCATCCTTGCAGGAAACTCAGTATCTTCCTATCACAAGGGGTTGCAATGCTGTTCTCCTAGTGAATGGGTAATACAAATCTGAACATTTATTGCCACTGTATAAATTGAATAATATTTGTGGAATCAGTAGCACTAGGTTAATTGTATCTTGTATGTGTTCGCTATCTTTTTTTTTCATCTTTCATGATGACCCAAGGTGCACATTTTCAATCTTGGTTAGTTAGTTTGGTGATCTCATTGCTCATTCTTTTTATGGGTTACTATGAAAGTTGTTTCCTGTAATTTATGCTGGATATACAACACTAGACTTGAAGTAGTGAAAAAAAATTATCGTGCATGGGAGAAACCGAGAAATTAACAAGAATTTAAAAATTATGAGTATGTTTCTTTTCCTTATCATACATCAAAGGGATCTGGCTAGAAGGTTGCATATTAATGTCACTTGTACCTAGGTCATCATCTTTTATTGATGAATTCTTTGTTTGCTGATGGTGGCTGGGGTAGGAGGCATCCATTTTCAATACCTGAAAAATTACTTATAACCATCTCTATACTTCATTATGCCGGATAGGCCAGAGACTAGGAATAGCTGGAAGGGCTCACAGGACTGATTCAGACATAGCATTAGAAATGTCTTTTATTCTTTTTTCAAGTTTAACTTTGGCCTGCCTACTACATTAATTACTTATGTTTACTAGTTGTTATTACAAAATGTTGTTAACGCTATATATGAGAGGATTGGGAGCTTATGGCAGCGTGTTTATGAATTCTGAGATTGTCTACCCATATCAAATCCTACTTACAGATTAAAATTCACTTTTTTTCCGACGATTTCTTTGAAAGCGTACATTACTTATTTACCTTATCACTGTAGCTATTTCCTTCCTCCCCATTGTTGGTTTTGAATTGAGTACTGTTTGTAACTTCGTTCTTTAACCCCATCTCTAATGTGCAGATTAGGAGCCACTCCTATCATGGAACTTATGATTGCAGCGAGAAAAGCAGTTCCTGAGTTGCAATTGGTGTATGGCATTGCTGTTGACAGAGTCTACACTGGCACACTTATGACATCACTTGATATGGCAGGTCAGTTTTTTGCGTGATTCCACGAAATGATGATGTGGATGAGCTTTGTCATCTCTACATTCAGTTAACATGATTTTACCAAACCTTGTAAATCATTCACTGGTCAAGATAGCTGCTTTGCTCCAACCGTCGCACTCACAAACGAAAATGTTTTATATATTGTTCATTATAATCTGATATACGAGCAGTTGAATTAAGTGGAATTGTTTATCTAATCACAATGCATATGTCAGCATTTTACATTGACTCAGCTTCCTAAGTAACCAGGCAGGCACGAAATATTGTTTCAGACTCTTTCCTTTTGCAGGATTATCTATTACCATTATGAAGTCCGATGAAAGCGTTTTGAAGAGACTTGATGCTCCCACTAAAGCTCCAGCTTGGCCTGTTGGTTCTGAAGGTGAGTCAATTTGGCCTGCTCCCACTGAAGGTATTGTATCTAGAAAAGCCAGAACGACTTATAATTTGGAATGGAGGGGTATCTGCCTTTAGCTAATGTTCTCTAACAATGCTCGGAAGCTTTAATCCAGTGCTCTAAAAGGTGCTAGGTGTGTTCGGTGGGCTCCATGTCTAGTGGTTAATGAGTGCTAAGCGGGTACCTGGTTGGTGCTGAGTGGCTCATTGGATGATTAGTAGGTGCTAGGAGGAATGATGTAACTCAAACCTAGGTGAAGGCTAGGTGGGTGGGTGGGATGATCACATTTTAGAACAATAGTCAGTTTATTTCTGGTTGTGTGTAAGTTGGATCTATACTGGTATCTTCCTTTCATTATTTTTCCCCTTCTACCATCATCTAACTTGACATGCATTTTCTTTTCTAAGTACATACTAAAGACTCGCTTAGGATCCGTGCTGTGCGAACATTGATTGGAAGCTGTAACAAGTTTAGGTTGTTCAGATATAAATGGGAATTTATTGAGACACAGACTGCTATCAAAACTCCCGAATCATGTTTTCAGCACAGGGGAAAATATTTTAAGTTCTATCAGAATCTTTCAATTATAATTCAATTTTCTAAACTTAGTGTTGATCACTTGACTGTAGGAAAACGTCCACCAGCAAAGTTTCCTGTTCCTCTACCACCATCACCTTCAATGAAGGATGACGAGGTAAAACAAATTCCCTATTTGGATTTTTTCTATCTGTTTTCTGAGGCCATCAGTTCACCTGTGATCTAATGTGGAAACGTGCAAGAAGTGCCAGTAGCAGTTTGCTGGTTCTGTAGGGGTTATGGGTGTTCTTTTTAAAAAAATTCCAATCTGTTATGTGGTATTGCTTTGTCTCAGTTTCTCAACGCCAGATCCAGAGAATGGAAAACCGTGGGCTCTGTTGTCATTGTCCCTTCTAATAGAACTTTCAAGACTGTTCTGCATTTTTTTTGTCTTTTATCACACTAGCATATGCATGCTCATCAGTTGCCATTTGCAGTCCCTAAGTTATCATGATTTGTTATTCTTCTGCAGATTCTTGCTCCATCTCAGGAGCTGAGCAAGCAAAGGTGTATCCTGGAGGCTGCTATTGAAGCAAGTGCTACTGCAATTATCAATGTCAAGGATAGCCTAAATGAATGGGACAGTAAAGTGGGCGATGGTGACTGTGGAACCACAGTGAGTCAAATAGTGTTTACCAATTCAATGCTTATTTGACTACTGTTATTTTAGGATCTAGTAATTCACTGCTGTTCTTTCCAGATGTATAGAGGTGCAACAGCTATTCTTGAAGATATGAAAAAGCGGTAAGTTAAAAGCACTACAAATCATTGGCAAGAAGTTTTTTATTCTTGAAATGTGGATTAGAAATATGATAATTGTGCTGCTGACATATGATAAATAGACTATATATGAACTCCCATATGGTTTTACTAGCTTTAGTATATAACGGTAGTTCCTGTCCAGTGGAAATCATATACATGATGCTGATGGCTTTCTCATTAGTTCTATCACTGTATCACACTTCATTTCCAGCCAGTGTCTTTTTCTATCATTTTCCTGATATTATAATCAGGTTAGCTATTTTTATGATATAATTCTAGTTTTTTTCATGTAAAATTTGACCGAAAATTAGTGCATTTTTTCTCTATTCCAGTTACCCTATGGATGATGCAGCGGGAACAATAAATGAAATTGGGGCAACAATCCGAAGGGTGATGGGTGGAACAAGTGGAATCTTGTATGATAATTTGTGCTTTTGGTGCCCATTTTTTCCTTATTGAATATGATTACTACGGAGTAAACTTACAGTTCCTATTTCCTAATATACTCCAGGTATGACATACTCTGCAAGGCTGCGTATGCAAGCTTAAAGCAGAGCTCAACTGTCACTGCAAACGAATGTAAGCAATGTGCTTGATCTTTCTGACCATATATCATGAATTTTACATACTAAATAAACCTTGCTGCTTTTCTACAGGGGCTGATGCTTTAGAGGCCTCCGTTGCTGCTGTTAGCAAATATGGTGGTGCCAGCGCAGGATACCGCACAATGTTGGATGCCCTAATTCCTGCTTCTGCTGTTCTGAAACAGGTTACATCTTGATTCTACTTTATCCTCCTGCACAATTGTCCATGGTTATCTGATAAAATTACTGTGCTGAGCAGAGACTTGAGGCTGGGGATGATCCTGTGACTGCTTTCGTCGCTTCTTCTGAAGCAGCATCAGCTGGCGCTGAATCCACCAAACAAATGCAAGCAAAGGTATATAATCTCACTCACCCTACTCCACATACTTTACGTTTAAGCTCTGTACAACCTTACTGTTGCAGGATAATCGAACAAGGATGATTTTCCTATTTCCTCTTCCTTTGATAAAGATTTTCATATTTACACAAGAATTTGGAATGCACTTGCAGGCTGGACGGTCATCATACATCGCACCAGATCTCCTGGCTTCAATCCCTGATCCTGGAGCAATGGCTGCAGCTGCATGGTACAGAGCCGCTGCTCTTGCAGTGAAGAACAAACTGCACGGTTCAAAGAGCTAGTGCATATGGCTATGCTTCATTGCTAGACCCAAAATAGACTGACAGGAAAAATCACCGGGGCATTTTCTCACTCCCCTTAGATTTGGTTTCCGCTTGTGCTTTTGCATGGGCCGAGAAAAACGACTTCCATACTGTTTCCCCCTTCTCACATCATACAAAGAGATGTTCAAAGAGTTTGTAGACGGTACAAGTTAAGGGAAGCTATGCTTTTGCACTCCCGTGATATCTCAGCGTGCTGTCAATGTTGGGAATGATCATTGTTTATTTTGCCCGAGTTTCGTTTTAATGGCGCGCAAAATAAACAACTATATTATCTATACTGTCTAAAAAACGATTTTTTTCCGAAAAGGAAGATTTTATTTCATCCTAAGATTCAGTTCATTGAGACATGGTCTTGGAACAACCTTCCGGCTTCTGCACTTAGATAGGCACACAGCTTAAGATTAAAAATATTACTCTGACATTCATATGCTTGGGTAGTTTTTATCCGGATGAATGACGTGCCGCATGGTTTCTTTCCTTCTGGGAACCTAAAACGGCCATTTATCGAGGTTGCAGATCATGACCCAATTGTATCGCTGAAAACTTGTTACTCGTACTTGCCCAGAAAATCCAATTGTTTTGTGGTTACGCACTTTGGTAGCCCGTAAATAAATAAAATATTCAAATGGAGAGAGTCAACTAAAAAAAAAAGAAAAGGAACCGAGATATAGATGGAGAAGCTTGTTTAGGTCGGGTTCGGAAATCTCTACTTTAGCGTGAGTGCTCAACTGCTCATCTCTACTGTAATTGAAATCTTCTCTAGACAAATTCCACCTCCAAGATCAACGACTCACAGCACATGTCTTACAGATTTAACGGCCTAGATTAGAAGTATGATCACGACCTTACACACCTGCTTCCACCCACTCACACGCGACCGCACACAATGTTGTGACCAAGGTTCGATTCCCAGGGCCGCTGCACTGGAGCCCCCCTTTTTTCCCTCTTCTGAGACGAGAGAAGGGATACAGGAGCCGAGCGAGATCAGAAGACCGTGCCTGCAGCTCCATAGCACCTACGCGGTTTAGGCGAAACGCACAGCGGCTCCAAGCATCAGCTACCTCCGCTCTCTTCTCTTCCCGTCGATCTCTGTCCTCCAACTTCTCGTGCACGTCGTGCTATGGAGAGCGCGCCGCAGGCGATGCCGAAGAGGAGCCCGACGACGACCACGAGGATGCCCCTGGCGCGCTCCTGGGGCCCGGCGGCCGCA
>Ga0182004_10000257_pt1 | contig 28941 bp, 27 predicted proteins | sample Sormic07211540_1_FD_120479 | JGI IMG/M metagenome (GOLD analysis project Ga0182004, IMG submission 120479) | Endophyte microbial communities from Sorghum bicolor roots, Mead, Nebraska, USA - 072115-40_1 MetaG | ecosystem: Host-associated > Plants > Roots > Unclassified | place: USA: Nebraska...
AATATGTATATATATATATATATATATATATATATATATATATATATATATATATATATATATATATATATATATATATATATCATTTGTTAAATATTTTTATAAAAAATAAGAGGTTAAAATTGTGTTTTGAAGACCGAATCGCTGTCCTAAACAACTTCTAAATCCTATACAAAGGAAGTATGAACAACAATGGTGAAACAGCCTGAGGTAATGCTTTATTGTGATGTGTAACCTCGTGTTGCGAATTACGATGTTTCGACTTCCCTATGAGTATGACTTTTCTGAAATAGCAAAATTCTTATTAATCTTTTACTTGATTATTCGCCAACGAGGTGATATTGTGATATGCTGTAATATTCCATATTCATCTGTTAACCATATTCATCTGTTAAGGCCTTGTTTAGTTCACGGAACTTTTTTAGATTTCGCTACTGTAGCACTTTCGTTTTTATTTGAAAATTATTATCCAATCGTAGACTAACTAGACTCAAAAGATTCGTCTCGCAAATTATAGATAAACTGTACACTTAGTTATTTCTTTTACCTATATTTAATGTTTCATACATGTGCCACAAGATTCGATGTGACGAAAAATCTTGAAAATTTTTAGAAACCAAGGCCAGCAGCATCTGGATTCTGGAATATTACAATTGTCAGGTGATGTACTCTGAATCTGGAGTCAGAGCTTATTTTCAATTCACCTGCTAAACACAAGCAGCCAAGCAGAGTCAACAGACAGCACAAGTGCACAGCCACAATATCCAAATTTGCTGGAAGTAAATATATACAGTAATTCCCTCTCGGTCCAGAACATATAAGTGCCGTTTATAGATAAACTTTGGCATAGACCCATGCAGACAAACCAGACTACTTCCATACAGCACCATCGGGGGGCACAGTGTGTTTCCTTGATCACCGATATGCAGATTATTGAACATACAGAAAAAGGTTAGGGAGGAGAGGATGTATAATATCATATTTACAAGAAGCATCAGCATTCTCAGGGAACATGAGCTGAAACAATAGCTTTCCAGTTTATGGTTCAGATTTCGCCTATTTGCCTGGATGGAAGAAATTCTCCTTCAGCACATGCTCCCACTCTGTAGGTGAACCACCATACTGGTCAACTGGAGAGGAGATTATGTGCGCTTCCTGAGACCCTTCTGTGCAAACATGAGAGTCCCCAGCAGTTTGAAGCCATACATGGTTTTCACCGAGTTTATCACCATGTACTGCGCTTTGGATGCTCACTTCGTCAGATCTACCTTTGCACCTCATGGGGGTAGCAATATCTGCTGAACCACCTATCTCATTTTTCTCCCTAGCACAATTTCCTCCATCACCAAATGTCTCCAGGCCACCTACTGAATCTTTTCCTCCCAAACGATCTGCCAAATCATCGGAGTGCATAAAGTTAGAGCACTTCTCACTCAGGGTGTTGCTAATGGCTCCATTGCACACAACACCAAGGTCATCCCCATTTGATTGATCACTAAATGTGCCTTGCTGCTCCTTGTTGGCATCACCCACTGAGGTTTCATTATCAGGTCGAGACTTCAAAATTCTTAGCCTAGCCATAACAGCATCATCAATCCCATTCCCATCTTCTCTATTTGTTCTCGTATCCAGTGGTTGCTTGCTGCTTTCCTGACCCAATAGGACTGCACTATTAGGATGGGACTCCAAAATTCTCAGCCTACCCATAACAGCATCATCAACATTATCTGCACTGTTTGCACTTGCATCTAGCTGGTGTTTGTTGCTTTCCTGAATCAAAGAGGTTATATTGTCAGGACGAGACTTCAAAACTTTCAGTCTCACCATAACATCATCTTCGACTGCATATGGTCTCTTGCTTGCTTCTTGCGGCTCCCCACAGTCAATCTCACTGAAGGAGTTTACATTATCAGTACGGGACTGCAAAACCTTAAATCGGGCAAACACATCAGCATCAACACCATTGAAAATATTCCTATTTACAACAGGAGATTGCTTGGTATCTCCTCCCTGGCCCTGAAAAGCCGCAGTGCATGTAATGGTTTCTTTCCCATGGTCCTGTGGTTTGCTACTGGACATGTATGAGATAGAGCCTTTACTGCCTTCCAATGAGTCAGGGGCTGCATTGGCCAAAGAAGAAAAACATGAGTATACACAAAATCCAAGAACCATTGAAAATATTAATTTATATATCCATCTTGCTACTCCCTTCAGCTTCCTTCCACAAATATGTGTCTTCAGCATTCAAAATTGTCCACAAATGTAAACATTTCTGGTATAATCAACCCCTCCCCTCCCTCATCATTAATATTTGGAAGCAGTTTTATTTTGATGGCAAGCATGTATCTTGCAGTTTAAAGTTTTAATTAGCACTTGACGTTTATGGCATCTGTACGAAAGAAAGGCATTAACTGCGCCTCTGTAATCTTGGTGATTGATTGAGGAACATCACAGTCATTTCCCTTCCTCCTACATATGTCCCAAAAATCCTAGAAATGCTTACATTTGTGGAGCAAGGGAGTACCTTTTACTGTGTTGTTGAGACCTTTTGCTGTCTCAAGCTTCAGGCGAGCATGTTGAAGCTCATATTTGAGTTTACAAGCCGAAGCTTCTGCTTCAATCCACAAGTTTCTATAGATTGACACCTGAGAAACTTCAGTGTTGTCAAGCATCTTATCCTCCAGGTGATTAGTAAGAACCTGAAATCAAATGTGCAACGTAAGGCACACACTTCTGAAGAAATGGCTGTATTAATTCAAATTAAGCAGAAGCATGATGTTCCAAATAATGACTAAAGTTACCTGTGAAACAGTGGCCTTCAATTCTGAATCAGCATTCTCCTGTGCTGAATCTCCATGCATTGACCTCCAAAAGTCGTTCCTCGCACAATTAATATTTTTTAACTTCATTTGACTCGAGTTGCTCAATCGATCATCAATTTTTTGTTCAACCTTGAAGATAGATGAAATGAGTTAAGGCTAGAAACTAAACGGGATTATCTATCTATATATAATGTCTGGACTCTGGAGATCAGAAAGCACCATAGAAAGGAAGGAAATATAATGTCTGGACTCTGGATTCATAGTATAACTTTGGTTTAAATTGCATTATGGAATAGTAAACAGTATTTAAATAAAAGCATTTCAAGATCATACCTTGCTTCTTTTGGAACTGGCAGCTGTAAGATTTTGAATCACTGATTGCAGAAGCTCCTCTTCACCTTCCTGCAATGAAGAACCACCCTTGCATGTCGATAGAAGCGCTACTGACAGATTGTGCATTAGTTTCAGAAATATTGCCCGAGTGCTAGAGCTGGATTCAGAAGACACATTCAGCATATTCCCCTCAACACCTGGATAACATTGAGAAGGGTCTTCACCTCTTTTGTGAGTGCTTTCTTCTTTCTCCACATCTGCAGAAAAAATATTTCCATGTGGGCTTCCTGTTCTTAAATGGTCTGTATGAACTCTAGGACTAGGAGTAATAGCAATAGGATTTATCACACCTTTACTCATTAGCTCATTTATGCTTGCTGTAAGGCTGCCACCATGTTCACCCAAAAGTTTTGGTTTGCTGGCAGGACATGAACTTTCCTGTTGACTTGAAGCTATCACATTCTTAGAATCTTCAGAATCATAGCATTTATGTGTCGTGGAATGCTGTTTGTCAGGCAAATAACTAGCATGAGTAGTCATGTCATTAAGAACCCTGAAATCATTTGGCGGAACTTCTTTATGATCTTTGGAGATTTTACATCTTTCAGGCAACTTGAACGCCTTAAAAGGGTCATTCTCAGAACCCGATGCTTCATGGTGTTCACAGAATCGCCATGGATACTCAGAACTCAACTCAGGGAGCTTCTGGTTTTGATGTGGATTGATGTAGCCTACTGTTCCTATCACCACAGGAGGAGCACCATTATTTTCCATGATCCCAAAGGAAGACTGGTATGAGGCTGGTGTGCCCTTCCAACAAGGTGAATCAACACTGGTGTTATTGACCTCAGGAAACTCAGATGAACATTCACGAGGCTGAACAAATCCAGACTCAGACGAAGAAACCTTGGAACTGAAACTTCCCAAATCATGTTTCATTTCAGAAGATCCCTGCATCGGTCTCCCATTCCCTAAATGCTCAGGATTAAGGTGGTTCTCTCCAGGAGAATTGAGGGAATAGTTACCCACTGTTGCCTTGTCATCAGGGTTACTCCATTTTCCATGCTGCTTATCAGTAGTTTGGTATCCAAGACCTTTTTGTTCATTCCACACACAATCAAAATAGTCAAGATTGATTCTGCAAGGATTCATATAAGACGAAAAGGAGAATGAACTTTCCCCAATAGTGTCATTCATCAATGGAACGGTTGTATTGGCCATTTCAGATGAATTGACATATCGTGTAGACAAGATGTGAGGTTGTGTATCTGTTGAACATGACGAAAGCTGTGTGATGTATTTGTCATACGTAGAACCAAAAGGATACTGATTTAAATCTTGTCGTGGGGGATAAGGCCCTGTGTCTTCAGCACCTGAATTATCAAGCAATTTACTCACAAAGGCACTCTGCTGCTGATGAAATGCTGATGGTCCAAAATCTTTAGTGAGGGCCTCTGAACTCTCTTGGCAGTTTCCTGTCTGCTTATCATTTACTGAATTCGAGCTCTCTGATCTCAGAGAATGTAGACCCAATAAGTTACTGAAGTGATTCCTTGAGTATATGCCATAGGGAGTGGACTCGCCTACAATATGTTCAACGAGACCATCAGAAAAATGTAAAGCCACTGTTTGGTTAAAGTCGCATAACTATGCATACCAATCAAATGACTCACTCAGTGCACCTTGTTTGACAAACATGTTTTTACTGCTGCATAATTACAAGGTAATCATGTGCATCTAAGGACGTAATATTTTTTTTACCATTTAATAATAATAACACCTAGCTTTACCCGGTCTTCATGTTGGGACAACACAACTTTATCCCGTACCCGCTGTAAGTAGTATATGGAAATTGTCATATAAAGATGCTAAATATCCAGTTAAAACCTTATTGGCAAAGTCTATCAGGATCCTTCACTGCCACCCACCCACACCCAAGTCAAAACCAAAAGGCTAATCTAGCCGCTACAGTTATCTATCAAAACTGTAATTGTCATAAACAAATGCTAAAAATCCAGTTAACAATTTATTGAGAAAGTCTAAAATGACATTCACCTGTAACTCGTCAACGCCCAACAGAAAACCAAAGGGTCTGTCTATACAATACTCTGGTGAAAAAAATCTCTTACAGCACCCGATTTCTGGCCACTGGATGGAGATCGAACGGCCAGGGTCATATTTAGCTTTGAGCAAACTGCTTCTTCCCAAGCTCTACTGTTCCAACACCACCCCACGTGCCTCCAGCCCTCCACCCTGCCGCAGCAGGCTACGGTTTTGCTGAAGCCAGCAAGGAGCTCCGGCAAGACAGGAAAAAATTGGATGGACCCTGGGTCCATAGCAGGTCCTGTGAACACCCCCATGGATAGCTGCCACGTCGTGAAAACATAAATCCGACGTCTGACTGTGCATGTAGGAGAGGATGCTGCGGTGGAGCCATACTATCCATGGGAGGAGCTCACAGGACCTGCTATGGACCCAGGGTCCATCCAATTTTTTTCCCGGCAAGACACTAGCCCACACGCAGCAACCACCTCCTTACCCCTCCCTCCACCGCCGGTGTCACCCCGGCCTCAACTCCACTCACCAGAAATCCTCCACTGATGAGCCAGCGGCACCGTCACCGCCTTGCCTCACTGCCAGCCCACCACAGCCGCCGGGCAAGGAACTCCATCCCTGAAACCCAACCCCAAACAGCAAACTCTAATAGTCTAATCTCAACAGAGCTCTCGCCAGATTTGGGGAGGGCAAGGTCGTGCCATTCATTTATTTGCCACAAAACAACTGGGTGCTGCCACCTGACAGAACACCCTAGCATTCCCCGAACCAAACAGCCAATCTAGCCACAAGCTTATAAGGGCGTCATGCTCAAATCACCAGCTCTGGTGAAATTTTATTGGGCGCAGAGGAGAGAGAGAGAGCAACGAGCTAGCGCTGCCACAGTCACTAGTCTGACATGCCGAAAAAGCTCCCTCTCTCAGCTCTGTTGCTCTGCATACCTCCACTCTCCACTTCTTTTTTTTAATTGTTTTCAGCTTTCAACTCTGACTGGCGATTTGGTCATCCCGTTCGGGACGCCCTAAAGTCTCTATCCCAAATATGTAAAGATGAAAATCCATTAATCTAGCTGGGAAGTTTCAGTTATCCATCCCAAACTGGTTTGAAAAGCATACCCGCTATGATACGGATGGATACACTGGTGGCTGGTCCGTCGCACCGAACAATCACATGAATTGTACACAACACATGAAACAAAGGGCAATAGCAGATGCAGCTCTCAAGTCCCAAGGCATCGCATCTAACACCCACCGATCACACGTGAACTAGTGAGTAGTGACGGTGCTTTGAGATACCGACACGGAGACAGGGGGTGGGTTGTTTTGTTAGTTTTTGTTACCTTTATAACCCGGCGGCGTGGCGGCGGGGGCCATGTAGCTCGCGGGAGGCTCCATCCACGACACGGCGCCCCAGTCCCCGCCCGCAGCGTAGACGGACGGTGCGGTGGGGAGATCACGGACGGGGCCTGGGCCCGGGCCCACCGGATCAGCGGCGGGGAAGGGCGCGGCGGATGGGGAGAGGGAGGAGGAGAACACCGCTCGCGGCGGCGGCGGCGGCGGCGGAGAGCGCTGGTGGTCGCCGGAGTACGGCAGCATCGCGGCGGGGCGGTGGTGGCGTGCGGGTGGGGAAAGTGGCACGGGGTTTGGTGGGGACGATGGAGTGTGGCGTACGACGGGGAGGGGAGGCCTGGCTCTGGCTCTGGCTCTGGCTCTGGCCTGGTCTGGTGCGCGACGTGTGCGTTTCTGGTGGAGCAGAAGCAGAGGAAGGAAGTAGTTGGATGGGCCGTGATCGGTTGAGCCCAGAACAATATGGGCCTCAGACCTCTCAGCCCTCATGGGTGCGCCAGCAGGAAGTGTGTACTCTTTTGGGCCAGGCCGTATCAGGGTCCGATGTGAACCAGAAAGATTGCTAGGCATTTGATGTTTCTCAAAAAAAAAAAACACCCATTTGATAATCTACAACTGATAGACCTGAATGAATGTCTGATTCCACTATGAAGGACTGGAGCTTACTAGATCTGAAGGTGGCAACTGGCAAGCATATGCAAGTGTGCAGTAAAGAATGAAATTATTTCTTAGTAATCTGAAAATATCTGATGATGATAAATTAAGGTAGCTCGTGGTGACAGCAGACAAATAGGCTGCGTGACCATGAACATAAAAGGAAAAGTTCAGAAAAGACAGGGGTACGTGGGACGCATGCATGGACGAATTGCTTCGTCGGTAAGTCTGGATTCATCGCTTCTTTATGCTGTTTTCTCTTGCTTTTCGATTACAGTACTATATTTTTATAACTATCAGTGCTTCAGATGTACGTACAGTAGAAATTTCCTTATCCCTTTAACTATTATGCTAGCTTCGAATCTCTTGCAAATAACCATTACAGAAATGTAAGAATAACGAACTGCTGGTGGCCGACCCCAGACCTCTAACTTCTCAAAAGGATATCTGTGTCGACATTTCAGAAACTTGGGAATGAATGGCTGCTGTTTATAGAAGCTATATATACAGTTTCAATGCATAACCCAACCTTCAAAAAAGGAAAACAATTACGTTATGAACCTCTTCCAAGGATATACTGAATCTACAGAGACATGAACAAAAGCATTAGCGAATTTATGACAATTTTTTTATTTTTCCCCATATTCCTGCACGTGCGACCGACACTGGAAGCCCGCAAGCACTTGCATGGACATGCAGAAAGGAGGAAGAACTTCGCAGATGCAGATGATGCACTGCGTGCGCCAGGGATGCCATTTCCTAGTGTTCTTCGACCTAGAGCCTGCATAAAACCGCATGCTCACCCCCTGTTTTGGTACTGCATGCTCCAGCCACACATGTGACATGGCGGACGTGGTCTCTGACCTGGTCCTGTCCTTCTTCTGCTGCTGCTTCTACGCTCCCGGCGACAACCACCGCGGCGTCGGCACGCACCACCACTACAGCGGCGGCCACGGCCGCGATGCGGCGTATCACCATCACCACCGCGGTGCCGGCAACCGGAGCAGGTCGGTGTCCCTGCAGGTGCGCGCTTACTACACCTGCACCCTGAATCAACTCTAGATTGTTTTTGTTTTTATATGTACAATGACTGGACTAACCAGAGCTGAGCTGCATCTAGACGGTGGAGCTTAAGGTGAGGATGTGCTGCGATGGCTGCGAGAGAGTCGTACGACAAGCCCTCCAGAACCTCCGAGGTACGTACACACGACACGCCGCTGCTCTGTTTATTCTCCGGATCAAGCAAAAAATCGTATTGCGATCTTATCTTACAGATCCACACATTTGCTATATGTATATGTGACTACAGGAGTGGACAGAGTGGATGTGAACGTGCCAATGGAGAAGGTGACGGTGACGGGGTACGTGGACCGGGCGAGGGTGCTGCAGGAGGTGCGGCGGAGCGGGAAGAAGGCGGAGTTCTGGCCGAGCGGCGGCACGTCGCTGTGGTTCACGTCCCCCCGGAGCTACTTCCGCGACGACTCGTACCGCCGCGACAGCTACAACTACCGCCGGCGCGGGTACAGCGACGGCGACCGCCACGGCCGCATGCGCGAGCCCGCCCGCGGCGCCGGGCCCGTCGGCAACATGTTCAACGACGACGACGTCGACGCCGCCTGCCGGATCATGTGACCCATGCGCGCGCGGATGTTGCCGCCGTTGCTCTGCTAGTCTTGGTTTCAGTTTTTTCGTTTCGCATCATCTTATCATGGGCTCGGCGTAATGGATCGCGAGTTGATCCAAATGGTGGACCATGCGTACCGTCGAGCTTCTGGTTTTGAACGAATCTCCCTAATTTGATCCATGAACTGATCGATCCGAATCAATGCCGCACGTATCAGACAAAGCGTTGTGACTACAGTTGTTACTATCACAAAACTTCGCTTTCTCGTCACGAAACAGGGAATGGTATTCATAGTGTCTCTTTGATATATTTGATTATATGTTTATTTAGCAAGTGATAGCTAGTTTATATAATTATAGTAAGCGAAATTAATGACCAAAACCTATTTTATTTTACTCTTTTATTATAAAAATATATATGTGTTTGTAGAGATAGAGTGTGTGTACGTAATACGTTCATAAGGTTGAGTACACGTATCTGTGTTGTACTATGATTCACACACAAAAAAATACTTATCATATCACCAAGGGATTGATAAATTTAGTATGACAAGCATGAGCATATTTTTGTATAATTTTAATTAAGGTTAAAATAGTTTGACTAGTTGCATTTAGACAGGTAAGATTGGGATTCAAACCTTAGATAGAAAGATAAATTATTGGCAAGACATCAATGCAAAATCTTGCAATTGCAATTAAGACATTGTTTCTACACAAAAACAAAATCGGTTCTACATTGGCAAGTCCAAGCTGAAAAGATTTTCTTTTTCTTTACGGTCTCCTTCGAAAACAAAGGTAACTATAGATTCAAATAAAACTATTTGTTAAAGTTAACTATGTTTATAGAAAACAATATTAACATTTACATATCTATTTATTATAAAAATAAATTTCATCACTAATCTAATGGTACTTTTAGTATCATAAGTTCCAGCACTTTTTTTTATAAATTTGATTGAATTTTAAAATTGTTAGAGTAAATTATTTTTTTTACACAGAGGAGGTACCCCATAGATGCTAGCGCCGCTCGCATCCTCACCAACTTTACTAAAAAATTTTTGTTCGCCTCGAATAAATCGAAAAAAGAAAACACACCTGACCAGCAGCTGACCACACACCACACGTCCGAACATGGTGAATCCGAAGCCGACGAGGTCGGCCACCGCACGGGCACATCTGTCACCGGACCGCGCCAGCGCAAAAAAGAGTTTAAACTAATCTACCACCAGCTGGACGGGAGCCAGCCCTTTCCATGCGCCTGTCCATGCACCGTCCCCTCCGTGCTCCCGCTCCCTCTCGTCTTGCAACGCTGTGGACCAGTTCCACGGAGGGAACGCCCGATCCTGCACACGTGTCCCCGCCTGCCTCCCCCCCCGGATCCGGTCACCGCCAGGTGGGCCTCACCCCGGATCCAGTCACCGGCAGGTGGGCCTCACCCCCCGTCACACCACGCACGCACGCAACTCGAGGCCCAGCCACAGCCAGGGCTCGAACCTTCTCTCCTTCTCGGCTTGGCTTGGCTTGGCTTCCTCTTCCTCTTCCTCTTCCCCTCCACGCGATCGAAACCGAAGCCCGAATCAATCCTTTCTCCACCACCGTTCCAGCCCTCTCCAGGCGCCCCGCGTCGCGGAGCCGCCTCGATCCGCCTCCGGTCTCCTCTCCTCCTGGTCGCCTTCCCCCCTTTCCCCGCGCGTGTGCGTTGGCCGGCTGGGTTCCCGATGAGGGGGTTGCTGGCGGTGGAGGCCGCAGGCGCGGCGGCCTCGGCCTCGGTGCTCAACGGCGCTGTGGACTGGTGGCGTGACGTCAACGAGTCGCCGCTGTGGCAGGACCGCATCTTCCACGCGCTCGCCGTGCTCTACGGCTTCGTGTCCGTCGTCGCGCTGGTAAGCCACCCTCCCGCGCCCACCTCGCTGCCCCGACCCCCTCGTCTGGTCCGATCTATCAGAATTGCGCGATTAGATGGGATTTTTCCGTCGGTTTCGGTTGGTGTTCGGCTCGATTGGCGCGGGGCCGGCGCTGGTTTGATTTGTGGCCGTGCAATTTTGAGGGACCTGATGAATTTCGAGACGACTTGAGAGAGGCGGCACTGTAGCGTCCGCAGAGAATTCTGAATTTGCGGTGTTTGATTTCTCTTGCAGATCCAATTGATCAGAATCGAGTGCAGGGTGCCAGAGTATGGGTGGACAACGCAGAAGGTGTTCCATTTCCTAAACTTCCTCGTGAATGGAGGTGAGCCAGGCATTTGTGCTGATTGCACTACTTTGCTTCCGCTGGGTGTTTGATTTGGTGGACTGATCATCGATGTGAATGCTCTGTTCCTGCTTTCAGTGAGGTCCGTCGTGTTCGTGCTGCGTCGAAATGTGCAGCTCGTGGAGCCTGAGGTTTGTAGCTGGTTTAATGATTATTATACTGTACTTCGTGTAATGGATTTGTTGGAGGTCTTGAGTAATGGTTTGAAGCAAATGTGGTGCCACAGATAATACAACATGTGCTTCTCGATATGCCCGGGCTTGCGTTCTTCACGACATATGCACTTTTAGTGCTCTTCTGGGCAGAGATTTATTATCAGGTACCTCGTTTTCTCTCTGATAGACCTCTGTGTTGTTTTGTCAACGTTGTTGCACCTCTTAATTTTTTGTTCCTGTTCTGCAGGCACGTGCAATGTCGACTGATGGGCTTAGACCAACTTTCTATTGGATCAATACCGTGGTCTATGCAATTCAGGTGATAAACCTGTCATTTAACTCATAATTTAGGTTGGACTTCAGAAAGATATATGCTGTGCTAATTTAATACTATATATGGGAATGTGCACTTGTTCTATGGACATTGATCACATCTAAAGTTTTATTTGTCTATGCAAGTGCGTGTCAGGCACCAGACCAATCCTAGGATTTTCCTGACCATCTGTCCACATGAGGACATGCCTGTCTGTCATTGTCGTTAGCCCGCAAAACTAGCAAATTCTTTTGGATGCCAAGTGCTGTGATACCTTCCTTTACCAATGAGGAAAAATATCGTGTGAACATATTTAATGCACTATCTTAACTGCCATCCCATTAGGGTACACATAATTGATAAATGCTAACCTCACTAGTACATGCCATTATTGTCAAGTCTGATTTCTTGGTGAAAACTGGAAAGTAGTCACACTGGGGGTGTTGTGTATGCATTTTTATTTGATACATGCAAGGTAGGGACATTCTGGTTTCTGGACTCATTTGGTATCAATGAATTTCAGATAATTCTATGGTTGGTTTTGTGGTGGAAACCAGTTCGAGTTATGGTCATCTTGTCAAAGATGTTCTTTGCAGGTAATCCATGTTTCATTTCCCCTTTTCCATCGATCTATCCCTATATCCCTTTGACAGCAGAAAATCATGGGCATATGCATCTTGGAATTCATGAAGTGCGATTAATTTTCATCTTATGTAGTACAATTATATTGAGGACTCATGGAAATTTTTATTGGTGAAATTTGTCAAAGTAAATTTTAGAAACAGTTGTTGTGAAACATTGGTTTGTGGTATCTGTTATTGCCTTATTAGCAGGGAATGACTTGAAGACCACACCACATTAAAGCTGTGATTGACTTTTTTCGGCTTCTTGACCTTTTCAGCTGATAGTGTGCTATGTCTTTCAGGTGTATCACTATTTGCAGCCCTCGGGTTTGTTCTCTATGGAGGAAGGTAACATTTTCTGGCTTCACTTTACCCTAATGAATTGATGATATTCTCCTGAAAACCCAGTAACATTCTTTGTTCTCTTTAATGGTTGTTATGTGTGCAGCACCACGGTCTTACTATGCCATTGTCCTGATAGAGTATATCAAATGCCTTATTTTTCTTAGCTGGTAGTAGATTTCTGGCCAAATTTCCACTAAAAGATCCAGAGCAAGACTTGCATTCTGTAACCACCATTTTTCAAGCAGATCAGGATGCGTAGAAGTGGTTTTCTACACTAGTCATAAATACCCATTGCTGTACTGGGATGCATGTGAGATCTTCCCAGTGCATAACTTATACCCTTGCTTCTTGATTTGTAGGCATATTTTATCATCCTAAGTATGCATGTAGTACAGTTTAACCCTTCATTGATTGAGATGGCTTTTGATGTTCTGTCTGTTTCTTTAGGTTATTCCTGATGTTGCAGCGTTTTCCTGTAGAATCGAAAGGAAGGCGAAAGAAATTGCAGGAGGTACACTTTGGATTCTGCTGGTCTGAATTCTTTGGATATTTCTGTACAAATTATACGCTAGTTATGTATTCTGCATACCTCGATGCAGGTTGGCTATGTGACTACCATCTGCTTTTCTTGTTTCTTGATCAGATGCGTCATGGTAAGCAATTGCATTTTCTTTGGACTGGTGTTACTTCTACTATTCAAATTATAAGATGTTTTGGCTTATCTAGATACATAGCTTTTGCTATACCCTTAGATATACACTATGTCTAGATACATAGTACTCCCTCCGTTCCAAATTATAAGACGTTTTGGCTTTTCTAAATGCATTGCTTTACAGACATAGTGTATATCTAAGTGCATAGCAAAAGTTATATTTCTAGAAATGCCAAAACGTCTTATAATTTGAAACGCACGGAGTAAAAGAAATGTATCTAAAAAAGACAAAATGTCTTATAATTTGGAACAGAGGGAGTACCAATTATGTTGGTAGGTATGTCCAAGGAATCCACTAACTTAAGCATGTATGTTGCAGATGTGCCTTAATGCATTTGATAAAGCAGCAGATCTTGATGTCCTGAACCATCCAATCCTGAACTTCTTGTATTACCTGGTATGAATCCTGACGGTATAAAAGCACTTTACCCTACACAGTTTGGATTGCATCAATCTTTAGATTTTTCTATAACCAAGTGTCATTTGTTTGGTAGTAATTTTAAAGTCTATGGTAGATACATGCAATAGTTTTAGTTTGACATCCAATAAATCAAAATATCATTGGAGTGTATAGATTATCTCATATGCAGATGCAAGGGTTTTTATGATCTTGAATTGCACATACTCCTACCCCTCAGTGAAACATCTATGGGAATCAAATTATCCTTTTTCCGATTACTGACAGAATTCACCTACTGCAACTGCAGCTGGTTGAGATAGTGCCTTCGGCTTTGGTGCTCTTCATTCTACGGAAACTGCCTCCAAAGCGTGGGATCACACAATACCACCCAATCCATTAGAGAGCAGGCCTTGGTGGACAAGCAAAGGTTTTCTGGTGGATAGTCTTACACAGCGTGGTAAATACAGAAGGCAGAGTGAAAAGTACCACCCGTGCTCACGAGCTTGCCCAAGCTTTTTATACGAGGAAAGGCTTTAGAATCTCAGGTTCAAATTGTGTGTAAAAATGCAATCTCTTTCTCTCAGATTTAGAAAATGTAACTTATATAACTTTGTTATTCTCAGTGCATATCATCTGTTTACATCGCCGCAATTGTTTGTATGTTTCTTTTGGTCCTCTGCCTACTCACCTTTGCTGGTCAAGAACATTTTATCCTCTTGGATTGCATAGATGATGTCATTATATAGGGAACTGAGAAAACTTAATTCTAAATTATATAAGAGCAAGTTTAATAATAGTCTATTTGCTGACTATAAGGTTTCTTACCGTCTTCTCCCAGCCCACCCATACAATAGTTAGTTATTCACTATTAATACATGGTCCACTTATCTCTCTCACTAAGTTTCTTGGTTATTTGGTTATTATGTCTAAGCTGGCTGTTTCTGTTTACAGTCTGCTTCTTCTCTCTCTCCTCCCTTCTCTCCTTCACATCAGCATTTAGCTAACTTACAGCCCACCATAATACTTGCTCTAAGAGAGCTTCAACAGCAGATTGAGAATACTCATCCACGTGGACAAGCGCAGAGTGGTCAGCCTGTGCGCCCAGCGTGGCGGTGGGCCGGTGGCTCGGGACTGGCCAGCCCACCTGTGGCGGCGGTGCAGTGTCCAGCCCGACCGCTCGGCACGGCGGCGGCCAGAGCACCACGACGGTACCTCCACCATCCGCGGAGACTGTGATTGAGAAAAAAAAATGGCCATGAGAAAAAAAAAATGTCCAGGAGTATTTTTTTTATATATAAGGACAACTGAAAAGAAGGATTTTCTGGAGTATTTTTAATATATCTTACCTGTATGTCACTTTTTAAGAGTTTGATTGTTTTTCCAATCTAGTGGAGTCGCTCTAAATAACGAACGGCAGCGGAGCGTGTTCTCTGAGGCTTTGTAGCCGAACTAACATCGGACGGCAGGCTGCACGTGCCACCAGCTGCCCTTGGCGGGGAAAAAAAATGTTGCGAACCTCCTGAGTCCTGACTCATGTGCAGCACCGCTGGATTGACGAGCTGCGTCGGGAAGGCCACGGTCTTGCGATGCCTACCGGCACAGACCACCACCTGCTGCTACTGTTAGGCCGTTTAAACCACCACCTGCTGCTACTGTTCGGCCGTTTAAACGTTGTCTAAACACTAGACAGTGGACAGTGGTACGTTGTTTCTGTTTAATCATTTATTTAATCTATTTAATTGACCGTTTAGCTTATTTATTAAATTGTTTAGTTTGAATCATAGCTAAATGGCAGATGACCGACTGTTTACAACTTATCCAATGGAAAAACATTGCCTGCTGTCTCAGCACAGGAGCCCGCTTCTGGACCAGTGGAGCACTTGGAGCTCTACGAAACCGTCACCAGTTTGCCCGCGGGAAGCGATTGGCAGTTGGTACTTCCAACGTCGACGAAAGAATATACGATCCATACCAGTCAAATTAACTCAAATTTAACAAATTTTTAGTAATTATATTAGTATTTATATCACTAACTAAATTTATTATAAAAATATATTCTACAACTAATCTAATGTTACTTTTTTTATCAAAATATTAGTATTTTTATATAAATCCAATCAAAGTTCAAACTATTTGATTTATTAAAAAGCAGAATTGCATTCCTTTTATGAACGGAATACATACTTGGTACAACATCGAGGGGTAACGGCAAGCGGTCCGAAACAGAACATAACAGGTGAAGTCCGAAAGTCTGACAAAGTTTCTCTAATGATACCACACCAAGCCTGACACATGAACAGGATTACTGAACAGTTAACAAGGGATATCTATTTGTTACAATGGAAATGGAAAAAAAAAAGAGACATATCCCCTTAAAAATTTTTTGCATTCTCTTACTGCTCCAAGTTATTATACACCCTACTGTTCCAGTAGGTTTCCAGCCAAAAGGAACATCTGGTCATTACATGCTTATTATGCACAGGTTTCCATCATGGTAATATCAGAAGATTATATAGCCTATACAGAGCAGAAAAAGAAAGGTAACATATCAAAATTCAGAAGTGTCTAGCTATCTTGTCCTACGGTTTCAGGTTTATTTTCTGTGTTGTCCTGGTGCCCTGACGATGTTTCTGCAGCGCACGAGTCAGTTTTTCCCATCCCTTGCTGCTCAGGAACAGGCAGTTCATGTGAAGCAGCTCCAGAACTGCCATCCTGACCCTGAAATGGTGCATCTGATGGCTCTACTTTACACAAGTCAGCTTCCATCCCCCTAGGCTCTTCAGAACTGCCATCCAGAACCGGACATGGTATATCTGCTGCTTCTGCTTCACGCAAGTCTATTTCCACCCCACCCTGCTCAGGAACAGGCAGTTCATGGGAAGCAACTCCAGAATTGCCATCCTGTGTGGTAGAAAGAGGTTCATCTGCACTTTGAAGTGTTATTTCTGAGGACTCATCCTGCATAGGTAAATCTGATGATTCAGCTTCACATACACCTCTCTTCACCGCTCCCTGCCCAGGAGCATGCTGTTCATGGGAGGGAGCTTCACAACCACCATGACACTCTGGCCCAGGAGGTTGATCTACAGTTTCAGGTCTCCTTTTTGTGTTGTCCTGTTGTGGTGAATCTGATGATTCTGCTCTACACCAGTTCCTCTTTGTCCCTTGCTGCCCAGGAGCTAGCAGTTTGTGGGATGCAGTTTCAGAACCGCCATTCTGCACCTGACGGTGAGATTCTGTCCAACGGTAAACAAACCGTTCATGCCATCCTCTAGTATCTCCTCTCCCATGGTAGGAAGTTCTTCCTCTGCCTCGACCACCAATTCGACTATATGGCGCTTGTCGCTCAATACTATTGGATTGCCTGTGTCCATTGGCCCTATCAAATTCAGAATCTGTAACTCCATATGAACCAAACCTTTGTTGGAAAGACCCTCTGTTCTGAAACTCAGGATAAACAGATCTATTCTGAAATTCGCAATTGTAGTAGGTTCCTGGAGCTTGCCATACACCAAGAACACTAATTTGGCCGTGTGATTCTTCCCTATAAGCTGATCTAGGAGTATGCCTTCCATTGCCTGCTTGAAAACTACTACTGCACTCACGTGATAACCTGCCATGGGGTTCTGGCCCAAGATGCTGCTTGGACCATCCTCTATACCCTTCCAGAGAGCCATGCCAGTCACTCGAAGCATTGTAGTTGTTGAACAGATTTTGATTAGCAGGCACAGCTCGGGATTGATTATTATAGTGACCACTGCAGAAGGGTTCATCTTGCTGAAAGCGAGTTCTGTAGCTTTCCTCTCTACTACCTGAGAAATTATTGGTCCTTTGAAATGCATTTGGTCCCTGATCATGGGATTTGGTCATGCTCCTTGCATTGCTAGAAGCTGTACGCTCATTCCATCTTCTTGGTGGGCTGTTCCTGACAGCCACCACGTTGCGTGTTGATGACCAAGGTGGCGCTCCATTTGTGCGGCTACTCTGATAAAGTGCAGAAAGAATGACGTAAGGCATTTGGATCAACAGAACTTTGCAAACAAAAATGTATTAGGCTGCTAATCTTGAGGGAAAATAGATTACTTTTAGTATAAATGATAATGTTGCTGAACAACAGAATATGACTGGACAAGAAAACACTGGAAATATTATAGTTAGTGTAGCATAGCCAGAAAATCCAAACTAGTGATATATTTCAAGCACACTATGATATTACTTCACTCATCCTATACTAATATTTCTCACTCCAGGATGTTTTAGAAATCGGTTTCAGGGCAGCAGCGCTCGAACAAGATTAGAAGGCTCCTGATAGCACCACCCTGAAGGACCTGATTGCGCCACCAAGAGCAGCAGTCAGTGACCCTCAATGCCTTCACAACTACAAGTCCTATATGTATCCTTGAGTAGACAGAAAGAGTAAACCATAAACCATAGTGTTGGGTGTGGGGATGTAGCAAGTAATTGTAAGATTCACTTATTATGGTTTTGTTAAAGAGGAGGATCAGGAAACAATCACATAATATCAAGGAAGTAACTACATGCTTAAGGAGGATACATAGAGCGTTTTTGCTTCATAAAAAACTAGATTCCAGAATACCTGTTCTCTTCGATTCCATTGCTCAGGCTTAGTTGCAAACATGACTACTTCTGCTAAGTCCTTATCCTCAGAAGCATCAAAGAAACATCCACGCCTTTTTGAATCACGGACTAAATCAGCCCATATTGAATTGCTAGCCAGTAAAGTGGTTCCATTTCCAAGGATCCAAAGGCAGTACCTGTTATGGCAGAAACATAGCAATTACTGAACTGAAAATGCAGTGGAACAGTGTTTTAACTGTAACTTCACTATACTAGGAGTCTATGGCAACATACTTGGCTCTTGTCAAAGCCACATTGATTCTCCGAGAATCAGAGAGAAAGCCTACTTTCCCATCTTTATTGGACCTAACTGTTGAAATCAATATAATGTCCTCCTCACCACCTTGAAATCCATCAATAGATTTTACTGTAACGGATAGGAAGTCATGCTTCTCAAACTTTCGTCCAAGTTTATCTTGCAATGCAATCACTTGAGCTGTATAAGGAGATATTACACCAACACTTGTTATCTGCCTCTTCTCAGTGCACTCTACAGTTGTTTTGGACAAAAGAAAAGGATACTAGTTAGCTTTATCCAAAACTCTGGACAACAGTTAATCTAGCCAATAAAATATTTATTTCAGAAACAGAGTCACCTAATAAAAAATTAAAAAGAATGCAAAACATGATGAGTTGATGACCTTGGCAGTAAGCAATGAAGCATGGTATCAATATCTAGACTAAGAATGTATGGTTTTGTCATTTTGTGCTAGTTGAGCAAGTGCAGAGAATAAACAAGTTATATATGCATGTCTTTCCAAAGATGGCAGCGTGGAATCCAATATTTCAACTCTGGTAAAGAAGAGGTCATCTCCTATCCTCATCATAATACCAACAAAATAAAATATAAGGCCAGAGTACAAAGGTCATAATCATAAGATACACAGTATTATTATTCCCAAACACTTCTTTCCATTAACAACAGGTCAACAGCCCTTTTTCAAAGTACAAAATACTGATATGAGTAGAATGATAAAACATTTCATACTCAATTATAAGTCAGACCTGACATCATCACTGAGGTAATCCATGTTAAAAGGTTTATTCACATCAGTAAGTAGGTTTATCATGCCATCGAGGTATAAAACCATCTTAGTACAGTCCTCTCTTTTTTCAGTGTGTTATGTGAAGGATAAAGCCTTAAAATGTACCTTTGGCAAGTCTTTCGATTATATTGGCTACTACAGCAACCTCAGCCATATTTTTGGAACTCTGTCCAAGGCTATCAAGCATTTCCATGTCGTTATCAATATGAATAAATGAATAAGCACCATAAATAGGTCCAGGTAGATAACTCTTGGCATAGTCTTTCTGCTTGACAATGGGACCATCTGAAATCCGATTATCATAAAAATTGGAGTTTGGAAATTTACTGATGCTAGGGTGCATTCTATATTGTACTTCCAGCAAGTGCTTGTTGTAACCCATCGTGCACAGTCTCTGATAGAGGCTTCGTCCAAAGTCAGCATCTTTAGCAATCTAGCAAGTTGCAAGGAGGCATAGTATGAGCATTTGTAGAATTCTAAATATAATCACTGGTAATGAAATCTGTAGTTGATAAAAGAGATCATGGCATTCAAAATAATCTCATAACATACCTTGCTCTTTACCAACGATGATAGCTGGTTTTCATCGCCAATTAGTAAAACATGTTCTATCCCTTGTAGCAATAGAGGAACCAGTGATTCACATTCTTTTAGTTGTGCTGCCTCATCAATAACTAAGATGCTTATAGGCCTCACACTTTGCAGTCTGAACAACTCAAATGAACTAGAAGCAGTGCAAAATATAAGCTTCGCATGCTTCAAACATAATTCCCGGATTGAAGGCTCATTGTCTTCACAAGGAAGCCGCATCTTCGAAAGAGCCATAAGAGTTTTTATACAATGAGACTTTATGTCCAAAGGGCTATCTAGAGAAATATTAGTGTCATGAAAGTCATCTGCGTCATCTATCAGGTCATCATGACTACCAGAGGAGTCAGGAACTTCGTCAGCAGGATTAAAGATTGTAAAAAGAAGCTCATCAGACACATTATCTGCGCTCAGCGACTGCTGCAATTTACCTACCAAGCTTTTGGCAGACATCATCTTATCAAAGTTCTTGCCCAGGGAACTCCTTGGTAGATGGTCAAAGAATGTATCGATACATCTGACCAATTCATTTGCTAAAGTGCTGAATCTACTTGTAAAATATTTCTTAAAGGTGAGGTCACGTGCATCACCACTCCCTTGCTGTATATCCACGGACGTTCTGTACCGAGAAATGCAATGTACTAGGAATGTTACGACAGAATCCACACAATGCTTCCACCCATGTTGTCGGTTGAAGTTGCTCAACAACTTCTGGACACGATCATCCAAATATATTTCTGACAGTAACTTGCCAATTTGCAAACGGTCCTTGTTACCGAATAAAATGATGTCACCTAATGAATAGTGTTCTCTTAGAGAAAAGTCCCCAATCAGCTCAAGAAGACGAGAAGCAACTTGCAGGACAGCCATGTTAGTTGGAGCACATGCAAGAGTTCTCTGTTCCTTCATCAGAAGCATTTGTAGCATCACTGCAACTGTTGTAGTTTTACCCGTGCCTGGTGGACCCCAAACTAGCCCCACAGAAGACCTGTGACTGCATTCACTTGCCAAAACACAACTTGCTACTGCATCAAGTTGTGAGTCATTCAGCTCAAAATTGCAGAGATCACCCTTGATTTCATCATGTGATTTATTAATGCAGTATTTACAATGTCCAAGAGCCTGCAGCATCAATTCAAAAACTTCAGCCTTCAATGAACATAAAGCAACAGTACATGAGTTCTATAAACAAAAATGAAAACAAAGAAGAGGACATCTAACAACACAGAATTGTCGAATTGTATGAACATATCATGCATCACCGAATTCATTTTGTGCCATCAGAATTTGAACTACTTAACAAAAAAGTTGGCAATGTCAATGAAGGCCAACTTTGAATACAATCTTGGTAATATAATGGTAGTGCTTAAAAATAATATTGTGGAAGCATAACAATAGGGAGGAGCAATTCTATTCCACAAGCTATAATGTACAGGTAAACTTGATTGATTGGTTAGCAGTTAAAAAGATGGGAGTTAATTTTCATGACATTTCACATAATTTAAAGTACTGTATGACATTCTAGGAGTACTTCTATCAAGCTATGTATATCTGTAACATCAGGATGCTAATCATGAGAAGAATATATGCAAGCGTGTGAGCAGCAGTGAAATAGATATTCCAACATATAGTTCGAAACCATGCAAGCCTAGATAGATAAGTTGCTCCATTCTGTAAACAACGCAAACAAGCAATAATTCTTTATGCACTTTATTCGCATCTTACAAAAGAAATATTAACAGAAAAAGCAAGACATGTAATGATCAAAAGCATACCATCTTCATTAATGTATTTCAGATACAACTGCGAAAGATAACATGGAAAAAGGATTTTTCTCTTGTACACTGCAAACTAGTCATGCTATCTAACATTGTAACTGAAAAACTCACATAATTGTTTCTTCCCAACATGCTACGGATGATTCTTGAATCCATCGACAAACCCCTTCGGAGCACAACCCAAACACGGTCATATGTTACCATATTAGTCAGGTACATTGCATAGAAGGACCATCGCTTTGATTCACCTGTCTCTGTCTCATTTCTTCCATGCAGATTTCTGCATTTTTCAACCTTGTGTGACTCTTTCCAGACATTGCGATGCACAGATGAGTTTCTACATTTTGAAGTCATTGCTTCTCGATCTAGCATTTCCCAAGATTTGTCCAAATCTTCATCATACAACTTATCATATTTATTAGCCCCAATTGGTCGCCGTTCATCTCCTTGTGCCCCAGTCTCCATCACCCGTAATGCCTTGACTGTCATCTTGTTACCATTAACCTTACTGACCCATACGATGACACAGGATTTGGACTGTTTCAGAATATCAGATGGATTTGCCGGTTTTGTTTCTGAAATGAGTAGAACATCAGCCGATTTTGGCTTATAATTATCAATCCCACAGCCATGAGTCGTTCCCCTCCATCTGCCAAGACTGAGCTCGTATGACCCCTTCCCTTTCCTCATTGAATTAACAGAGAGCAGTTCTGCATATGGAGCGTTGGAGATGTCCTCCATGCTTGAACACATGTCATCCCTGACCTCTTCTAAAAGGGGCCCAAAATACGATGTCATGTACTGCTCCATGCTGCTAAATGTCTCTGGTATCTTCGACACCTGTAAGAACATTCCCCGCTTCCATGAATCATAGATGTTTTTTTCTTGGCAGTTTGCAATAAATCAGTCCACAAAACTTATCTATTTTTTTTATTGTTATGTCAGTTTGAAAATATTCAGTATAATCAGTCCATAAATCTGCTAAAGAATATAAGAACAATTGCAATGCAATGATCGCTCCAAATGTCATAGGTAGATGATCTACGTGAATGAAATATAAACATTCAGACAGCAGCAGGGTAGTTATATCCTAGCCAATGGCACACAGTCTAATACTCTAAACCAAAGCATTAGACCTAGAAGATATCGCGAGGACCTAGGTACAATTCAAACGACAGAAAGCGCAGCCAGTAAATCATCCGCTGCTGAAGCTACAAAGAAAAACAAATCATACAGCAAATTCTCCGCACAACGATGCGGCCCCCAAACAACTCCAACCAACGAACCTAAAACAGCCCAGGGACAGGGAGGAATGCCCATTAACGCGCAAAATCCCCCACGCACTTCCTCAGATCGGCACGGATCATCCGCTAAGCATACCAGGTGCCTAGCGCCGAGTGGTCAGTAGAGATGTGGAAAGGGAGAAGCAGGCGGTCAACCTAAGCAGGTCCTCACCTTGTCGCGGAGCAGGTCCTTGTCGAGGATTTGGTCGACGGACCACGAGAGCACGATGTCGGAGAGGTTCTGTCTCCTCCACCGCCACAGCGCGTCCACGGGGCCGTCCTTCCCCGGCGTCCGCGCCGCCTGGCGCCGCTCCTCCTCCTCGCCAGCCCCGTTGACAGCGGAGCTCGACGGGTCGCCGGGATCCTCGTCGCCGTCGCTGGCGTGGCGCGGGCGCCGCATTTTGCCTTGGCTCGGAAGTAAGGACGAGGTGGAGGAGGTCAAGAGGCCGGCCGGCCAAGCGAAGGCGACGAGGCGCTGTTTCGAGATTGGCTGGGGATTTGGGGACGCCTTTTTCGTTAGGACGGACAGATCTTAGGTTTACGCCTTCGAGATTTGGTCAGTACTACTCAGTAGGAAGGCAGTAGGGATCCCTCGGACGACAATTGGGCTTCCACCCATTCCTGCAGCAGCAGGTGGCCGCGGCTGCAGCTCACTCACATAAGGCCAGTTCCTTTAAATTTTCAAGATATCATATTGAATCTTTAGACGTATTTTAAATATAAATAAAAAAATAATTAATTATATAGTTTATCTGTAATTTACGAGATAAATCTTTTGAGCATAGTTAGTTTATAATTAGATAATAATTATCAAATACAAACAAAAGTGCTAGCCGAACGCAAAAAAATTTGCAAACTAAACAAAGCTTAAGTTACTATATTACAGGGCTCCGTTTGGCAGGACTTCACCAGCGGCTTTAGAAACTCTCTGGAGTCGTTTTCTATCAAACAAGATAAAATGAAATGTCTTTAAAAACGTACTCTCACGGAGACGTTTTATAGGGTAGAAAGGAGCCAAAAAAATAGTGGTTTCTCCTAACTTCATCTCATCCTACATGACGTTTTATAAGAACATATTTTAAGGAATTCTATATGTAGACCTGTTTTGCCAAATAATTCAACAAAACAGCTCTACCTTCGGCAATAGAGTTGTTCATGGAGCTTAAGCCCAAAAATAGCTTTCTCTAGTGAAGTGGAGCCATTCACACCTCCTAAAGTTTAGCCACCTGAATCAACTCTTAAACTCTTTGTTTGGTTTGATGGATTAAAAGAGGCCTTTTAGTTAAGGTGTTTGGCTCCAAAGTGACTAAAGGGTGAGACGGTCTGACTAAAAAGTGAGGTTTTGCAGCTCTGCTCTAACTTTGTCCTGTCAAATACCTCCAACTCCTAAAACTCCGGTCTAAGTAAAAGGTGGAGTTTAAGGCTAACTCTATGTTTTTCCTGGGTGCTCTACAAACCCAAGTTTTAACCTCCTTGTGGAGTTATGGAAATATTACTCACCAAAGGCACTCATTACACAAGAAAAATGATTCATTTCTTTCTTTTGCTATCGCTTTCTTCCCCATCACGACTTGCCCGCGCCAAGCCTTCACATTTGCGACTCACTCGTGCTCGGCAATGCCGCCACCGGACACGCTCAGCAGAGCAGTCCCAAACAGACCCTGAGTCTCATTTAGTAACATTTAAGTGATTAGTTGGCTAAAGCCCATTTAGTCCTATTTAGTTATAGGGATAAAATTGGCTAAATAAGACTAAATGAGACTAATTTAGGAGGTGGGGAGTGAACCAAACACCCCCTTACTCCCTCTATTTCATAATAAGTGCAGTTTTATAATTCAAAATTTGTCCAAAACTAAGTACTTGTAACTATTAGCTTGGCTTATCAACCATGTTACCGTGTTTTTCTCTCACAACAAAACAACATTAACCGGATTATCGGACGAAAAAAGCATCGACCGAACAACTCAATCTCAGTGAACATTCCATCTGAGTTTTATTTATATTTAATATTGTGACATGTCAGCAAATTTGATGACTTGGCAGGTTAATTAGGCCAGTCTCAATGCGATTTCATCAGAGTTTCATGGGCATTAAATATACGATGTGGCACCGTATTAATGAAGTAAGAGATGATAAAAGTTTTATGAGGGCAGAGAGAGTTTTATCCCCATGAAATTCTTCTACACTGTTTTCAAAATCAGATGGGTTGGAAACTGGGACATGAAACTCTCCATTGAGACTGGCCTTGTGAAGAGAGATAGGGGTTTTATAAAAAAATCCGTCAGCACAGTTATTAACACAGAAGCTAATGTGACAGTCTCGTTAATTGTGATATAGAACTTCCTACTGAGATAGTCTTAAGATAACCTAACTCTATTTATTTTTTTTCTACTTTGTCTATTCCCAAAGTGTAATGATTATATCTTTATGTGGATATATTAGTGATTTCTTCACCCAAATCATTGAAGTGTACTTACCTTGAGACCAAGAAAGTACTAGATTATATGTACCGCTTTATCATGTTCCTGTAAAGACCAGACGAATGGTGGAGAATTTACGAGGAGGATATGAGAGGAATCTAAGGCCATGTTTGGTTGCAATTTTTTTTGTAAAATAGATATTATAGTATTTTTTTTGTATTTTACAAATATTGTTCAACTAAGAACTAATTAGATACAAAAGATTCATCTCATAAATTACAGACAAACTATGCAATTAGTTATTTTTAATCTATATTTAATACTTCATGCATGTGCCGCAAGGTTCGATGTGACGAAGAATCTTAAAAAAAATTTACAAAATTTTTAGGAAGTAAACAAGGCCTAAGTTAGGGGAAAAAACCAGCGGCATAACAAATACAGGGTAGTGCAGAGTTCTATTCATTCATGATGTATATCCCAATCAGTTCTTCTCAATGCTAGCTAACCTCGATCATCGCCAACTCAGTCACCTGTTCGAATAATGGTGTTTCTTATGTTATCGGACGACCAACAGTCTTTCTCTGCCTTCCTCTTCTGAATCCTAACACAGGGGCGAAGCTAAGGCTTGCCATTGGGGTCCGCTGACCCTGACAGATTTTGAAAACAAAGAGAGAATCACTGTACATGATTGTTATTTGCTCCTAATGACTCCACCTTGATAAAGCCAAGACCCCGCTGATCTTCTAGCCTGGCTTCGCCACTGCCCTAACACACCCTCCCCCTCGAAATCTAGCTTGATCCCAAGCTGAACTCGCAAGTAACTGTCAATAAACATCAATAGCCTCCTCCCATGACGTTAGAGTACATGAATGGCCACACCATCAAACCTGAATTTGGGACAGCACTGAGGCTTGTTTTTGAATCATCCTAGATGATAGAAACTGAATCGGTGATACTTAGTTACGGACGTTCGGCCATCCGGACAGACCAATCTTCACGTGCATTACGAGTAATAATTAAAAAAGTGACGTGTATTTAGAAATCTGCAACATCTTTCACATCAGAGCGTGTGCGCATGCGTCCACTGGTTCTTTGGGTATCCATGTGGCGTAGAGTGATCAGGCTGCTAGCTGCGTTTGCTGTTGATTGGACCAGCCCATCAGGCCTAGCCGCATGTGCCTAGGGCCGCGGACATCCTTGCCATGTCTGCCCTACCTAACGTCTAGGCCTGCTGCTTGTTGCTCCTTGTTGTGCTGCTCTTTTCTCTCTCTCTCCCTCTCCTATTTTCTGCGCCACGCCAAGCTGTCTCTGCCACGTTGCTGCTTTGGCCGATCTAGTTAAGGAGGTGTTTAGTTTGGGTGTTAAAGTTTAACAGGTACTGTAACAGTTTCATCTTATTTAAAAATTAGTATCCAATCATGGACTAATTGGGCTTAAAAGATTCGTCTCTCAAATTACTCTCTAGTTGTGTTTTTAGTTTCGTAAATAGTTTATATTTAGTACTCCATACATGTGTCCAAACATTCGATGTGACAAGCGGTAAAAGTTAACAGGTCAAACTAAACGGGCCCTAAGCTACTGGCATGCAGATCTACATCTATATGGCAGTTGAGGACGTTTGTAATAGTAATTTATAAATAGCTAGCTAAATAAGGCAAAAAATAAATAAAAATAAAAATACTACAGCGGAACGTTATAGAGGTGTTTTTAGGAGATCATGCTACATTAGCTATTTGGAAGTCCTAGCTATTTGATCTCTCTATGATAGACAATGACATTCTTTGTATACTAGCTATTTTGAGAAGCATGGGGACGCCCTGAGTGTTGGTGCAAATTTTTCCGTCCTTCCATGGCATTTAGCATGTTTCCTGCGTTTTAGATGTAGGTACTATATTTTATTTGGATGTTGTTGTATTTTTTTGCAATGGTAGCTATATACTATGTTTCAAGTGTATGTATCGAATGTTTCAGCTAGTTACAATGTATATTATAATTTTGTTATCTGGATGTTGCAAGTGTTACAATGGCTATACACATATGTAGCAAGTGTATGTTTCAATTGTTTCAAATGTATGTTGCAAGTGTTTCATCTAGATATTATATACGTTGCAGTGGCTATATACGTATGTTGCAACTGTGTATTCCAAATGTTTCAGCTGTTTCATCTGAATGTTGCATGTTTTATCTGGATGTTGTAGATGTTGCAACAACTATACATGTACGTTGTAAGTGTATATTCTAAATGTTTCACCTATTTCAGACATATGTTGCAATTATTTTATCTCAATATTAAATATGTTGCAGTAATATTACATATATGTTGCACACATATATTTTAATTGTTTCACTTGATTTTCAGCATATTTTGGCTTTGTTTAGTTCGCAAAAATTTTCAAGATTTCCCGTCACATTGAATCGTTGGTCACATGCATGGAGCATTAAATATAAACAAAAATAAAAACTAATTGTATAGTTTACCTGTAATTTGTGAGATGAATATTTTGAGCCTAGTTACTCCGTGATTGGACAATGTTTTTAAATAAAAACGAAAGTGCTACAGTATCCAAAAACCAAAATTTTTGCGAACTAAACAAGGCCTTTATTGCAGCAAGTGTTGCTCTCCACACGCTCTAGCAGACCAACACCAGAACCAGACGCTCCTACACCACTAGGATTGGTCCCCACGGGGGTACTGTAGCATGCAGTGTAAGTCAACATGAGTAACGCAGAGCCAAATGCCCCTGCATCACCTCCTGCACCACTAGACTTGGTCCCCACGGCATACTGTAGCATGCAGGAATCAACATGGGTAACGCCTTGTGCTTCTATCTTCTCTTGGGTGAGCCTATGCACATGCCGGGATAGCATTAACATCAACACACTTGGGGCACCGGGAGCAGCAAGTGCAGCAGTAGTACGCACGCAACAGAACGACACGGGGCGCGAAGCCTGCTAGCAACAACAGCAGCGTGCGAGCGGGGCGGCAGAAATAATTATCGTGAGTCATAGAAGACTAGCAGAAACATACCGTGTTAATTGATTTAGATGAAAGCGGGAAGCAGGCAAGGCACCGACATCTGGACGTGTCTCGTGCACCGGACGTCCGGCCGCTAGGATAACATGTACAGAGCTAATATCAGACTAGTAGCGCTTCAACTACGATACATGAATTATTGGATGAATACGACAAGTATCTGTAAGTTAGAGTTTGTAGACCACATACCCAACTCTGGCTAAAATATTGAAGGGCCTATAAAATCTGAAACTAAGCCTGATTTGACCATTGTGACGACTCAATGTAAAGTCTCGGTGAAAGGTCCAAATGGCTAAAGGGGGGGTGAATAGCCTATTTAAAAATCTACAAACTTTACTAAACAAGTGAGTTAGTAAAATAAGTGGCGAAGCTATTCTAGCACTAGCACAACTAAGCTATACAAGCCACCTATACAAGTCTAGCAAGAAGGCTAAACACTAAAACACAACAACTAGAGAAGGCTACACAACAACTCTATACTAACAAGAACTAAGCTACACAAGCTAAACTAACAAGGTAGGCA
>Ga0182004_10000258_pt1 | contig 28924 bp, 21 predicted proteins | sample Sormic07211540_1_FD_120479 | JGI IMG/M metagenome (GOLD analysis project Ga0182004, IMG submission 120479) | Endophyte microbial communities from Sorghum bicolor roots, Mead, Nebraska, USA - 072115-40_1 MetaG | ecosystem: Host-associated > Plants > Roots > Unclassified | place: USA: Nebraska...
GGGCGCTCCCCCGGGGGCGCTCCCCTCGCCCCCCGATGACTCCCCCCCCCCCCCCCGCTAGCACTGTAGCGCAGCACCAAGGGACGGACAGGGCATGCGCCTCAGCTCAATGATTCCGTGGCCTCTGACGAGTTTTAGGTCTTGTTTAGTTCAAAAAAAATCAAAAATTTTGTAAGATTCTGCGTCATATCGAATCTGACAGCACATGTATGGATCATTAAATATAGATAAAATCAAAATCTAATTACACTGTTTACTTGTAAATCGCGAGATAAATCTTTGAAGTCTAGTTACTCCATAATAAAACAATGTTTGTTAAATAAAAATAAAAATACTACAGTATCAAAATCCAAAAGCTTTTTAGATCTAAACAAAGCCTTAATTTTCTCGCGCCGATCTTTCCATAAGCCAGCCCAATGATTCCGTGGCCGGCCGGCCGGGTCGCTTTCGTTTTCGTGGTGAGCCCTACTACGCCATTACGGACCCAACAACCAGGTCTTACTGCCCTGATATATACTAGTAGTTGCCAGATCAGTTCGTCTCATGATTAGATTACCTCTCGTTTTTATCCTCTTGTTGTTGCCACGAACAAGCGCTTGACAGTTGCCTAGATTTCACGTATCAGCTGGTTAGGTTTCTTTCTAATCCTTTATTGTTGATAATATGATGTCAGCATCAGCGTAAGCGGAAGCATGCATGATCGGGCTTGGCCAAGTCATTATTACGTACGTGTTATATTTCTGCCTGACGTACGTCAAACTCGATCTGCTTGTAGTCGATTACTAGATAACCAAACGGTTGTTTGTTTGTTGCCGCTGCGCCTGCGCTGCGCTCACAGACGGTGTGAACTGCTCTGGGGACGGCTGGCTATGTCAGTACAGTGTCACGAATTAAACACCTTGGCATATACGCACTCTCCTGGAAGACAATAATACCTTTTGAAAATGACGCGACACCCCGTCACGGTGCATATAAGAGCACACATCCATATAATTATAATTAAGGAAGCACCAAAACACCGCATGACAAATGCTGCAGTAAAGCAGGTGGAGAATCGAACACCGAAAATGAAAGCTAGCGAAAAGACCACCATTGATGGGTGCGTTAGACTATTGGTGACCAGATGGACGATGGCGACCAATGATGTCTGAAAATCTCTAGTCGTCTGATCGCTACGTCGTCTCGTGTTTGTCCTCTACCACGCATGGCGTTCATGATACGTCCCTGCTGTACGCTCTGGCTGACGGAACACGTTCTCGAGTGATGGACAGTGAACTAGAGAGTCTCGACCTCCATTGCTCTAAGTCTACATACATACTCTATCCATAATTTTCCCCCCTTTGAGAAGCCTCTATCCATGAACAGTACACAAATGTCTTCTGCAAGAATACGTGGTCAGGAGCATCACGGGCAACTTCGTTCCCTCTATTTCATTCTACATACTATTACATGGGTAACGGGCCTAAAACATGTTTTTTTGTATACTATAGAAAACTAGATATATAGTAAATTTTAGAAATTATAGACGAGTTTTCGGCCTTCTAATTTCCAATAAACAGACTCCATTTCACATGTCTATCGCTCTGGTTGAGGAGCTTGTCGGCTCTAGCAAAAAACATAAAATTACCGCTCCTGGTTGCCGTTTAGATTTGTTTCCCTTTATTTCCCAACAATTTTTTTTCGTCAATCCAAAATGGAAAACTTTGTGACTTCCAAATCATGTAATTTTCAAGTAAATAGTAAAAATGAAGCATGTTCCATTTTGTTTGTACATGGCTCCATAGATTTTCTAATTTTGAAATTAAAATTCTTCCACTATCTGATTAAGTCGTTTGTCTGTAACATGGCTTCCAAGAAATTCATTTGAAGTCATGGTTAAAAAAATCAATATTTTTTCATTTAGTTTTCTAGCATACTTGCTTTGTTATGTAGCTTTGTCATTAAGTTTAGCATATGACAACTAATTTGAGCATGTGCTGTGTTAAAAAAAACTTTGGATTTCACCTGAGCTTATATATTGAGAAATTATATGACAAAGTATGAACTTTGAAACCATAAGTTGATGATTTTGTTTCCTGAATTTTGGACGCCATTTTTGGGCCAAACAACTTAACACAAAACTCAAATATAACAGTTTAAATTTGGAAATTACAAACACTATGATGCTAGATGTAAGCAAAATTGATCTTCTTTGATTTTTCAATATCAATTTAGAAAACTACACAATTTTTTTGAGATCCTTATTCACTTGTTTTGGATTATAAGACAAAACAGAAGGACGTCCTGTCGGCCCTTGGACTACCGACTTGACAATAGTAAATTTTGTAATTAATTGTAGGAGTTATCGGCCTTCTAATTGCCTTGTTTTTTTTGGAGGAACCTCCTTCTAATTGCAGGACTCCAATCCACATTAGCTATCGCTCTTCTTGGTGGAGGACTTCTCGGCTCTAAAACTACTAAAAGGACTCGTCGACTTCCTGGAATCCTGGTGGCCATTTAGATCTATTTCTCTTTATTTCCCAACATATTTTTTGTCGTCCAAAATGAAAACTTTGGGACCACCAAAAATTATTATGTAATTTTCAAGTAAATAGTAAAAAAGAGATGATTTTTTCCAGATTTATTTTTCTAGCATACTTGCTTTGTTATGGAACTTTGTCATTAAATTTAGTGTATGCCAGCTAATTTTGAGCATGTTATTTTTTTTAAAAAAAAGACTTTGGGTTTTGTTCACAAAAAAACTTTGGATTTCACCTTATATATTGAGAAATTACATGACAAAGTATTTACTGTCAAGCCATAAGTTGAGATGATTTTTCCAGATTTGTTGAGGCCATTTTAGGGCCAAACAACTTAACACAAAACTCAAATATCATGTTATAGAAATAATTTTAATTTCAAAATTACAAAAATTATGATGCAAGATCTAAGCAAAATTGGTCGTGTTTGATTTTTTTAGTATCAAATTAGAAAGTTACATGATTTTTGGAGATCCTTGTGCATTTGTTTTGGATTGTTAAGACAAAAAACAGAAGGACATGTCCAGAAGTCCTGTGGGCCCATGTAGAAGCCGAAGGGGAAACAAAGGGCCTGTTTGGTACAGCTCACAACAGCTTCATGAGGTGTTGTGAGCTGTTTTTTTTTTGCCAAACACTTATTTCCAAAACAGCTTCATGGGTGAAGCTGTTTTTTCTCTCCTCTCACAAAGATATAAGTTGGATGAAGCTAGAAAAAAGTAGCTTATTGTAGCTTCTCTCTCATTTCTGTCTCTCAACTATGCATGAAGTAGTTGGTGAAGCTATTTTGCCAAACACTTTTCCAAAACAGCTCAGCTTCATCTAAAAAGTCACTCATGAAGCTATTTTCTAAAAAAACAGCTTTACTAGTGAAGTTGAGCTGTGCCAAACAAACCCAAAGATGCATCAGGAAGGGAATCTGCCGAAGCATCGTTTCCATCGTATACCTACAGAAAACTACTCCGTAAGTGTCATTAGAGATGCCCGGCCCGATGGACAAAAAATGCCATGTAGGCTACCGTACCAGTACATGCATGGTAGCAGAGTTCGGAATTCCGGTGGTCACTCTGGTAGTAGGCTGGGGCTATATAACAAGCTGATGAACACTGAGACAGGAGTAGTACTGTACTAGCCAGTGTATAGCTACGATGAGATGAGATCCCAGCGGCCAGCAGTGTAGTGCAAGTGCGCAACTGTCCCCGAGTCGCCCGGTCCCGTTGCCGAAAAGAGCTGCCGAGCCGTTCTACGTACCCTGCACTGCACAGCGCCGGGCATGAAGCCCGATAAAGAAATGGCAGCAGCTCGCCCTGCAGCAGCGTCGTCTACCGGAGAACGCCATGTCCAGACACTGTTCCGCCACATGAGCGCTCCATCACGCATTCACGCCCGTGTTAATTCCTCTCGTCTTATTAGCATGGCGCATCCGATCCACGAGATCGAAACAGGGAGGAGCCGCGTGATTAAAGGACGTCCGGACGCGCGGCTTATCAATCATATGGCAATATGCCATGTGACTGACCGCGCACCGCCGGCCAGTTTTGTCCGGTACTGACAGCCGGATTTAAGTCTCCGGCCTCGATCATCGCCTGAAGTTTTGCCATAGGATCCTAGCTATTGAAATTGCATTGCGCCATACATATATATAGATGCATGACAGCAACAAGTCGAGAAGAAAGAGTAACCAGGTCGATACCATGCACTTCACAATTAAGGACTGGACAGTGACATGCATGTTGGGTTCGCCGGCCGGCCACGTGCCGGCCCCCGGCGGCAGGCAGCAGGGTGCTCGGGGAAGTCGGGGGCGAGCCTGCTGGACTACGCCTGAGTGGTTCCCCTAATTGTGTGGTTGTGTCAGTGCGCAGTCCGCATCTAATCTATCTAATGATATAATGACTCACTTATGTGCAATCAAAGCTGGCTGGGCCCATCCGCAGTGCTTTTTCCTCACGTCATAATGAACATGTTCATCGTGTTGCGACAGCAGGCCCAAAACCAGTACCCGTATGTGATCGGAAATGTGTCGTCGACTCGTCGAGAAAAACACCTAGCTGCGAGTTGACAGGCAAATGCCAGAGTCCGCATATAAAACTGCATCGTACCTGACCAGCAGCGAAAGGAGTGGCAAAACCACGGGCGGGCCGGTGGATTTCGTGTGGAAAAGTGAGCAGAAAAAGCTATTGCAATTTGCAAATTGCATGCGATGCAGTTAACCGTTTTAGAATATGAAGCGTGATTAATTTGCGACTCCTATCTAATACCTACACAGCGTTTTGTGACAAACTCTGAAGCTATCTTGGTCAAACAGTTTTGCGTCACGGTTGAGGTGCATGATGCGCGTCTTGTTTGTTTAGCTGATAAGTCATATCATAAAGTATTGTTGGCTGATTTATTATGAGAGAAAAATAATGTTGAATGACTGACAGATTTGGCTAATAAAATTAAGCTAAACATTTGTTCACAGGAGCGTTGATCCGTTCGTCCCATACGTCGTATCCAGCTGGCCCCTGGCCGACCTGAGAAGATTCTTGTTTGTAATCGATCTCCCCTCCCCTTCTGATTTGTGAAGGTGACAATGACGACACGGCCGCTGTTCTCCTGTGATTCCTTGATCCAACGCGGCCGACCTCCGAGTCTCCGACACAAACTCAACTCGCAACAACGACCCCTGAGCTACGAGTAACTCTCTCTCCATCTCCATTTATTCTTTTCTGGCCGCCGAGCCCAAAGGAGAAGCTACGGTTGCATGTGCCATCTGTGTGTTTGGTTGGCAACACACGAAAGATACAAGGAAACAACAACCGAAGGCTTAAAACCACAAGTTGTCCTCAACGCGACAGTTGTCGTCATCGAAGCTCCACAACGGCGTCCTTTGGCTCTACACGGCATCGGCGCTGAACATGGTGTCCAGTGACTCGCACGCGCCGGCGTCGAACAAGGCGAACTACTGGTCGCCGAAGAGGAGCGCGTCGAACTGCGCATCTGACCGGTGCGACAACACGGTGCTCTCCGGCTCGGTCTTTAGAGCAGCCTCGTCGCCGTACACCGCCGACACACCATGCTACAAGAAGTCCGAGAGTGCGCGAGAACCAGAGCTCCTCTCGGTGGCCTCGAGCTTGAAGAATGCTGCTGCCGCCGCCACGCGCTGCTCTTGTTTGTCTTGGTCGACAAGGTCGATGATGGTGCGCTTGCGGCGACTGGCTGGGGCTCTGGCGGCGGAGGGGAAGTTGAGCTTGGCCCTGGGCCCGTGGATGTCGCGCGCGGCGTGGTCATAGGCGAGCGCGGCGGCCTCGGCGGTAGGGAAGGTGTCGAGCCAGATGCCGACGCCCTTGACGGGGTCGCGGATCTCGGCGGCACACTTGCCCCACGGGGCGGCCTCGTACTCGTCCTCGAACTCCCGGAATGCGGCCTCGAAGCCGTCGTCCCCTTGATGGGCACGAAGTGGCGGAGGATCTCCAGCAACGCGTCGGGGGAGGAGGTGGAGGGAAAAGGGGAGGGGGCGAGGGAGGAGAGGGTTGGAGAGCGCCATGGCGGCGACGGAGGAGCATGGAGGTGGAGAAAGCTGTCCTGCGGCCAGAGGCGGAGGGGAATGGGGAGGGGCGGATAGGGGCTGGCTTCGGCCTAGCTCCACTCGAATGGCCGATTTGGCCGTTCGAAGCTGGCCTGGTTATCGCAGTACGGCTGGACCATCGTAGCCTGGCTCCAAGCCCAGTTCAGGTAACCAAACACCTAAATTTTGAACTAAAAAAGTCATGGCTAGACCTGGGCTGCAACCAAATACAGGCCTTGTTTAGTTTCGAAAAGTGAAAAATTTTCGGTACTGTAGCACTTTCGTTTGTTTGTAACAAATATTATCCAATCATGGAATAACTAGGATCAAAAAATTCGTCTCGTGATTTACAGCTAAATTGTGTAATTAGTTTTTGTTTTTGTTTATATTTAATGTTTCATGCATGTGCCACAAGATTCGATGTGACGGAAAATCTTGAAAACGTTTTGCTTTTCAGGGTGAACTAAACAATGCCACACTCTATGTATGCCTATGCAGCAGTTCCGATCAGTCAAATGGCATAGCTTTGAGCCGCGAGCCCAGGGGGGACCAGACCATGGAGCGGACCACGTCCAGCTGCAGGGAGCGAGAGAAACCCAGGACCGACCAGGCGGGGTACGCACGTCCGGTCCACACGTGAAGCAGCGGCGCCTAGCAGTACACTGGTACTGGTACAGCACTACACCTACCAGACCGTGGTGTCTCGCTAGTAGGCCGGACATTCCGGACCGGACGGACGCAAGCTCTGCCTCTGCCTCTGCCTCTGCCTCGTGCGCGCCCTGTAGTGGCAGACTCGCGGCGCGCAGGATGAGGACGCGAGTAGTTGGCGCGGGCATAGGCAGCGAAAGGCGCCCAGCACCGGAACGGGCCTCCCCCCTCTCCCAGGCGTGGGGGCCGTGGGGTGCGCGGCCTGGCCTGGCTTGTCCCTGGCCCGTGTTGGGTGAGAGAGAGGGCTGATGGCTCAGTGCGTGTGCAGTTGCGCCGCGTGCCCGTTCGCCAACCACCCGTGGCCCGGTGCTCTCGGTGCTGGCCCAGTCAGGCTCAGGGCTGTGAGGTTCACGCGCTTGCGCGACACCACGGAACAGTCCGAGATTTCCTTGTAACTGTCGCGGGGGCCGCCAGGAGTTGGCCTGGGATCATCAACGTAGCCGGCGGGGACGAGGTCGATGGTTCGCGCCGAGGTTCAGCTGACGCGTCTATTGTTAGTTGCTGCTGCGGCATAGTACTTTCACAACGAAATGATTTGCAGTCTGCCATTAATAACGATGCAGATGGCTAGAGAGCGCCAGGCCGATTCCTTAATTATTATTAGAGCAAGTCCAGAAGAATACAATATCACATTTACAGTGTTGACGTTAAGTTGTTATCAAGGTTTTCAAACTACAGCTACAATTGCCGCACTCTCTGGATATAGCTTGTTATATAGAGGGTCAAGTTATTTGCTTATATGTACAGTTTAGAACGAAAGTAATGTACAATAATATGGAACCATGCCTTGTATTAACAAAATAACATTCTAACCAGATACTCGTAATGACAAAATCATTTGTACATCTACCCGTTGCAACACATCTACTGCCACCAGCGGTTCAACAAACAACAATCCCACAACTGTCCGAACACCAAAGATGTGATGCGTGATACTGGCTTTTGCAGGGCCCATGGACATCTTTCACGGGGAAGCTGGGGCAGGTGGTTTCGGAGTCTGGTTTTTCTGGTTAGCTGCTGCTTGGGCAGCAGAGATTCTTGTGTCAGTCGCCATGGACTTCTTGATCTGGTGGTCATTACAAGAAAAAGAGTGTAATACATCAACACAACATGAAAGGAAAGCAGTCTATGCAAGTAGCAGATTCAACAGTCAGAAGAATGTTCTAGCAGAGTTATGAACAACACTCGATATAGGTTGGAATTTTGCCAATTCAACAGTTATAGTATTATGTTTCCAATCACATAAGATGGGAGATATATGGCTACATGCACATGATCAAGCATGAAATTAGATGGATAGTTGCTGAAAACTTTAAAAGTGGGTACCAGAGCAAGCCTCTCCCTGTGAATATCATTTATGTGCTGCAAATCATCAAGCCGAAGATGGTGAGTACAAAATGAACAAAAATAAAATACTGGGAGAAATTTGAAAACAAACAATAAACGATAAATAGAAATGTACAACTATCAACTATGAACTACCTGTTTCTTGTATAGTTTGATTTCATCACCACTGAAGCCTGGCAAGGTGATATTCCAGCTTCTCTCTGTAATGGACAACACTAAGCTACAATAAAACTATATTTTAAATAAACGTAACCTAAAAGGGTAATATCACATATATTCAGCAAAATAAAATAATATGAGAACCTGCATGGAGAAGTACATCTTTTGCTTCTAATGTGCTTGACTTCCTATGCTTTGCTAAAGAACAAGCAAATGTTGTGACCTGCTTCAAACAGTTATCAGAAAACCAAAAAATAAACTTAAACTAGCTACTGGACAAGGAGTCACAAGAGATGTGAAATGAAGTTGCTTGATGTCATGACATGCAATTGATGATACATGATTGTAACTGAATGAATCCGTTGAAAAGTTTCATCAACCAATTATTCAATAATCAATGGTGAGTGGTGACGACCTCATAGAATAATCTAGGGAGAGAGGGGTATTGATACAGTCTAAAAAATAGAGATTAGGAACCTTCAACCCTGTAGTAAGGAGTTTAGGCATTTCAAGAACCATTACATACAGATAAATAGATTTCCTAGCCTAGCCCAACTTGCTTATAAGACTACAAATGCTCTGTTATTATTGTTCTTGTTGAAAAGGAAATGCATTTCCAAATTGACAATAAAGCAGAGGGTAGAATAACTTACAGACTCAACAAAATCTTCCGCGATGTCAATAAGAACATCTTCAACTTCAGGATCCAGTTTTTCATTAGGATCAATCTGCCAAGTATTGAATGGTGTATATCAACCCAACAAATGTATTGTTCGCTATTCACAGAAGTAACCGATACTATTTACTAACTATATCCTACTTCAGCATTGGTCCAACTGTCCAAGTATCGCTGAAGCAAAGCTTTAGTCAGGTCATCAGAAGCACATGAATATAATGGGAATTTTGAAGATGAAATCAAAGCCAGATGTGGTAAAATGAAGCATTAAGATATTGTACAATGGGGGTCCATAGAGGAGGCGCATAGAGAGAAAAAAATTCAGTGTTTTTACGCTATGGCATTTGCCCTAGATGCTGATAAAGAGGATAAGATTATTAAGTTTGCTCCTGGGGCTTAACAAGGTAGTTAAAGCTTATTAAGAACCACTTGCATCGGAGGAATTAAATTTCATGCAAGTGCTGAATGCTGTAACATCATTCTGTTTTAAACACTCATGCTTAAGCACCTTGCGTTGTACATGCCCTAAGTATCAACAATGAATTCTACTTAGCTCTTGTAAGTCATTAAAACACGATAGTATGCAGTGATGAAGTATCCTTTAAGTTGCTCCTGTGACCATATGAATTTGAATTATCATTTCCACATTGCCAAAGAAACATGCCAAATGGTTCTATTTATGAAGTTAATAGAAGGAATTCGAAGGATAATCGAACTACCAAATTGGTGGTTGCCATGACTTCCAGAGCTACTGTACAGACCTAGCAAAAGATGGACTTGCAAAATGAATTGAGAGAAACCAAAAGGGACCCACTGGACCATTTCACACTACTTGGGAATGTTTGGTGTGAACTGATGAAATGATTGATATCTAAGAGAAAAGAAGAGGAAAAAATGCTGACAATGACCATCTACCTTCTTTCAAAATACATTGAAGAAGTAGCAACATGCCCGTACTCGAGAACAAAAAAAGGTAGAAACATACCTGTGCAACTAATTCATGTATGCTTCTCTTGGTGATTAGTCGAGCACCAGTTTCACTACCATTTGCATCAGTTGCAGCTGCATCCACAGATTGTAAAACAGCAACATTTGGTACAGCTGGTGAATCAGGCTTTGGTGTCATTGATATTGGAGTACGAGCGGCTGGCTGCTGAGAAAGTTGTGGCTGATTTTTTGGGGCAGTACTTTGTTGATTTTGATGTGAGGAACTCTGTTGTTGTTGCTTCTGATGCTGCTGCTGCTGCTGCTGCTGCTGCTGTGTTAAAATTATGTTCTGTTGAGGTGGAGTCACAGGTGCAGATTGTTGTGGTCTTGGTTGCGAAATTTGTGGCCTCTGTTGGGGCCTAAATGTTGAAGATGAACTTTGTGGAGTTTGCTGTGAAGCCGGCAAAGGAGAAGGAGAACTCACAGTCATCGGCCTCATTAAAGACTGAGAGGGGGCTCTCTGTGGAAAAATAGTTTAATCAATCACAGAATATGACATGAATTGGGATGAATAAAAAGACCATTTCTGTGTACATTGGATTGGATGAAGAATAGAACTTAAGCAAAAACAGCTAAGGTGCTAGTACCACAGAGGCGCTACAAGAATGGCGAAGCATTTGTAGACTAATAACTGGTAAAACCACATTTGTAGCAAAAAAACTGTAATGGCACATCCCATGACAAATAAATTGAATACGCAATTTGTGCCTATATTAACTTGGATAAAGAACAGTGTAACTTTTATGACCAGCGTTTAGATATATGATGTAGCCCATAAACTAAACAGAAAGATAAGTTTCATAGAAGTACAATATTTGTTGCTCTAATAAACAAGTTTTTCTTACTTGTGAACCTGGCATTTGGCTACCAGATGGGATAGTAGTTGTTGATGATGGAAGTCCAGGTCTGGGCTGCTGCGGACCAGATATTGCTCCTGGCCTCATCTGGGATGTGTTAATGGATCCAGCCATCCCAATATTCTGAATCCCAGGGGAAGGTTGCCTAAACTGGAGGCCATCAAGAATAAGGAATCTTCAGTGGAGTCAAAAGCACAAATAAAGGATGCAATCTACTCACAATGGAAAGGAACCAGACCAGAGCATGGCTTAACTAGGTACAAAATAATCGACCAAACCCGAGCATAGATGAACTACAAGCAGTGATAAGACACCAGCTATATCTATACAGCTGATTGCCAATTCCATGTGTTGGTGCAAGGCCATGCCATGAGTTAACACAGGAGGTGAGAGGTAATAAGCAATTGAGTGTTTTCACTCCTAAGTCCTAACCCCACATAATGAGTTAAACTCGACAGTTTCAGGAGTGGCTGGAGTGACAAGAAATAAGCAGCCATATCTGTAGGACAAACATCACAAAAGACATGTATGCATTCCATAGTTTGGATCTCAACTCCGAGGCAACATGTTCAATAAGCTGTAAACCGCAAAATTGGGTTACAGACTTCCAGTATTCTTTGGTAATCCATGGTTATAATCCATGGTCATGGGGTTAGTGAAGATAAACCAGTTGAGCTAGTACTCACTAGTCATAATCCATGGTTATTCTAGAGCCAAGCTACATTTCAACCAATATTGATCAACTTGTGAATTAAAATTAGCATAACAATGAAATCGATTGGGTAGACAAACCTGCGAAGATGAAGGCGGGGGCTGGTCAGGACCGCGATGCATCAATCCAAACTGGTGAGCAAGCGGAGGCGGCGGAACGAACCCAGTGTAACCAGCGGGCGTCTGTGCGGGACGCGGCGCAGGCACCCCCAGAACAACCCCACCGCGTGGCACAGGAGGAGCCGCGGAGGAAGCGGCCGGGACGGAAGCCGAGGAGGCCGCGGCTGTGGCAGCCCCAGAGGAGGACGACGACATCGTGATGGGCGCGGCCAGGTGGGTGTAAGGCGGCCTCATTCGCGGCGGCGGCGGCCGCGCGGCCGCGGGGACGGGGCCTGGAGCCTCTAGGGTTTGAGTGGGGTTTGCGGCGGTAGCTGGGTTCGGGTTAGATGTGGTGATGGCGGAATCGGACGCGGGTGCTGCGGCGGCGGCGGTAGAAGTGGGTGGGTTGGATGGTGGCGCCGGAGAGGGAGCAGAAGCCGTGGTCGAGGAGGGCGGCGCCGCCGCGGCGTCCGGCTGCGAGGGCGGAGGCGCGTCCATGCTGTTCGACGAATTGCCCGGCCGGGGGGATTGTGGTGCCGTTTGGTAGGGTTAGAAGGATGGAAAAGCTGAACCAACGTACGGGAACGGAGCCGAGAAATGCGATAGCTGTGGTGAGCACTGAGCAGCGGCCGGATGTGGTGGTGCGGCGTCCTCACCGGCTCACCCAGGAGCTCCCGCCGCCGGATGGGAACTAGGCAGGTTCGATTTGCGCTGGAGAGGAGAGTGGAGACTGGAGACTGGAGACGCAGACGCGGGTCCTGGCCCTTCGCCAGAGCGCAGAGGCGACTCCGACGCCCGCCCGAGCCCTTCGCCTCTCGCTTTGGTCTGCAGCCGATGGGCTTTGCTGGGAAGCTGGAGCTGCTTTGCGTACAGCCGATGGGCTTCGCTGAACAGGTACAGCCCAAACATCTGCAAATAGCAGTAGCCAGCAGGCCCGAATGCCCAATAACTTTTTGCCATGATTGGATTTAACCTTTTTTTTGCTGTTGCCACTGCTGCCACCAAGGCAAACTCGTCGACCTCACTTCTTCCTCCTCGTCCCCGCCCGAGGAATGGCCATGCGAGTGTGCCGCTAGCAGCTTCGTTTGCCCGTACGGCTAGACGAGCTGGTGAGTCGGTGGCCCGTGTGGTGAGCGTAGAAGCTGCGAAGCTGGTCACAGTGCCCGCGCGGAGAGAAAACTTGCGCCTCCGGCGGTCCACGCGGCGAGGCGAGATGAGGCTTGCGCGGTGCGACAAGGTACTCTTGCGGGTTGCGGCCCTCGCAGTAGCTTCAGGCCTTCGGCAGCCCTCGCGGGAAACAAGATACGAATCCGGGTTCTACGGCGGCGGTACGGGGATTCCACGACCTCGAAGGAGGCCAGCGGCGCTCCGGCCCAGCACGACAGCGAGCGTAGCAAGATCCGTTCCCCACGCCCACAGCGAGCGTCAATCCAATTTCTTTTGCCTATCCCAAATGCCACCTGTATAAGCATACACAAATATACTCCGGAGCACTTGTATTGCCTTGCCTTTTTCAAAAAAGTACTCCTACGACTACGACGAATGTGTGGCTCTTTAAGCAAACAAAAATATGAACAAGGACGGGGACTGTTTTGCAAAAAGTAGATTCTAGTTCTCCAGTTTCCAAATAGAAGTGCTGCTGTTTGTCTCCAGAGTGCAGACACAAAAAAATCGATGGGCAAAAGCGGAAAGAAACCGAGGGAATCGCACCGGCAGGGCCGCGGCCGCCGGGCGTCGCACTTCGGCGACGAGGACGGCGACGACTTACCTTCGTCAGCCTACGACGCGCCACCGCGCCCAAACGAGGACTCCTCTGACGACAACGACGACACCAGCGAAGCAACAGCGGAGGATGAACCAGAGAGGGATGCGGAAGCGGGTGAGCAGGACCAATGGCGAGCCGGATCAATGCCTTCCAAGTTTCACTTATACCAGCTCTCCGTGCAGGTACCTCAGCTAGCTTGGGGAGTAGCTTGGATTTGTGAAAAGCCTCTGTGTCCTCAACTTGTTCGACGATATGCCAATGCGTGTGATTTTTTGTGTTTAGTCGCCAAAGGGGGACATCAGCTACCTGCAGAAGTTCTTCCTGATGTACGTCGGCGGGCGCGTCCCTCTCCACCTGCAGGAGGATTTCTGTGGCACGGCCCTCCTCAGGTCAAAGCACGGCCTCTATGTGAACGTCCGGTCTTCGTTTTATCAGTTACCTTGGATGCTTTGTGCTGTGTTTTACAGCCCTTTTAGCAAGAAATCATTTCCATATATTTCCATTCTGCTGTTGGCGCACATGTTTTTAGAAGGTACCATACAAGTGTCTCAAATGGTTACTATTTAGCCTTTTTTTTCGTATCTTAAACATGTTAATATGTTACAGAGTAGAGACTAGAGAGATGACTTAGATTTAGACCCTGTTTGGAATTTGTATGCATTAATGCACTAATAGTTTTATTTGGCGCAGTTAAAACGACACGGTCTCTTAGATCACACTTTGACCATTCATCTGCTTTATATTATATTATTTATGCTTGTAAACTTATAATCATTGTATACTATAATTCCTTACAAATCTAATCATATAAAGTTTGTATTATAGTAGTTAGAAATTTTTAGCCTAATTATTGGTCAAAGTTTTTAAAGTTTGAATCTTGATATGCGTGTGCGCCAGATAAAATGGACCGGAGGTAGTAGTTGCTAGCCGAAGGAAACTTGCTAATACACTTTTTGTTGCGAAGCTATTAGCTAACCTATTAGTAGAGCTCCATTTGGATCCTCTAACTAATACTCCCTCCATTCATAAATTATAAGATGTTTTGGCTTTTCTACATATATTGCTTTACTATGCATATAGACATATTGTGTATCTAAGTACATAGCAAGATCTATGTATCTAGAAAAGCCAAAACGTCTTATAATTTATAATGGAGGGAATAGTTAGTAGTTCTTAGTTAGGGAAAGCCAATTAATAACTTTTTAGCTAGGTAGTTTATTTTTTGAGCTATTAATTGGATTATGGTTGGGTATTTTGGACCTGCTAGTACTAATTTAGCCGCTAACAATTAGTACCAATGGATCCAAACATGCCCTTTGTGTGGATATATCTATTGCTCATGATTTATGGCCTTCATCTTGGCAGCACCGAGTGGATCCGTACTGATGCAAGAAGAACAGCAATCGGCTTAGATTTGGATCTTGAGTCACTTGAGTGGTGCCTTGAACACAACCTAAGCAAGATTGGAGTTGATGGATATTCAAGAATGTTGCTTTTCCATGGAAATGTTCTACAACCAAAGGATGCCCGTCTTGTCAAGCAAAAGTTTAGTGATCTTGTGCATGGTCTCAATGTGAACAGCGACAATGGCTCAGGAAGTAACAGTTGCGAGCAGACGGATCTTGCTGACTCAAAGTGCTTAGCCAATTCGACCATGTCAGAGGCAACTTTTCCTGGAAGGGATATTATCTGTGCATTCAACTACAGCTGCTGTTGCCTGCATAGTCGAAAGGACTTGGTTTTGTATTTCCGGCATGTATGCAGTGCGCTCTCAAAAAGAGGTGGTATATTTGTAATGGATGTATATGGTGGCACATCATCTGAACGCAAATTACGTCTCCAGCGGAAATTCCCCAGCTTCACGGTGAGCAATGTTGGGTTAATTGTTAGCATTGAATAGTAGTTACAAAATCACAAAGGTCCTAATCTTTGGAAGTAGTGGGAAACATGGTAGACACAAAATATCCTAGGATAGGCATGTATTTATATTTGGCTATGTTTTCTTTTTTGGATCAAGGTTTGCAGTATCTGTAAGAATTTACAGCATGCCAACAGATATATTGGTAGCATTGTCAGTAATATGCAACATGTTTGATTTTATTTGGCATGGAAATGTAGTAAGTTAATATAAGACATTTAAACCTATTAACTCACAAATAGTTGCCATCTGTGGAGCGAGTGAGATATATTTGTTAACCTGGTTTTATATTTCTTAAATATCTTTAGTTGTTTTGAAATTTAGGTTGGATCTTTGGTAGTGCATAAAGATTATAATATCTCCATTACACTTTGGGTTTAGCATCCATCAAGCTTACTAGTCTTATAACTTGCTCCCTTGGACTTTTGCAAGTTGATATGTCGCAGTTTGCAGTTGCTTTATCAGAGTTTTTTGAACGCAAGTTGCTTAATCAGAGTAGAGCAGTACTAAATCTTGATTTTTTCTCCCCGTTATGTATAACCTTGCATACAGTATTTCTGGGAGCAAGATGAGTTTGATATCATCAGTCGCCAAACAAGGATCAGTCTCCACTTTCAAGCTGGAAAAAAACAAATGCTGAAGCATGCTTTCACATACCATTGGCGCCTGTAAGTAGCTTAAACATGACTTGTCAAATCTTCACTTCAGAATCATTGCTTATGATCCCCATTCACTTGGAGAAATGTTACAGAGGCTGTAAGTGTGTAACTCTTTCAGCTACCTCACTAGTTCACTAGATTAGAACTAACATTGAAACTCTAGGTATAGGTTTAACAGCATTTTGATTGCAGTATTGCACCATGGCATGATGTTGGCTTGCAGCATCTATCTGAAATTTTCTTGGCTGGCATTTGATTTAGATGTTTCTGTGACAGTATGCTTTTTGCTTTCTTCGGTTCTTCCATGCCATCTCTAGTAGCTCTTAATAAAGGACATTATTTTTGGGGATTTCTGTAATTGTTGTTAGCTGTACACTTATAAAAGTACCAGTGAAGCTTCCTTGCCATTTTATCCTTATCTCTGGACATTGTGCACTGCACTTGCAAGACAATCTGATTATTTTCTGCAACTAGAGGAATATCATCTTCAAATGTGTAATTCTCGTTGCTCTCAAGCAGATGGTCGATACCAGAGATCAAGGACTGCTTGGAGGAAGCTGGGTTCAAGTCCGTTCACATATGGATCAGGGAGATGCCAAATACCCAGTCAAGTGGAAACACCAAGGAATATAATGCCAACCGAGACGTGAAGTACGAAGAATCGCAGCGTTTCAATCAAGGAGATGCTTGGAACGCCTACATCGTTGGAGTAGCAAATATCTAGCTGGTATGTGCTGAATTCTGCTACGAAAATGTGATGGTGGCTCGCTGGCTCTCAGTTTCCCCTGCCAGTTAATGTTTCCTGAATGCTTACGCTTTGATCACGACTTCTGCATCGCGTTGCTGCGAAAGTATGCAGGGTTGTTATTACCGTACCGTAGAGAACTTGTAGTCCAGAACACGGCCTCAATTATGTTTCTTTCTTTTTTTTTCAAAATGAAATGTTGGCAAGGTAGCATCTCTTTAAATGTATTTCCTACATGTACAATGTGTAGGATATGATGGGTGTTTCGATAAAGACTCCTACCTTTCAACTTCCGTAACAACTTTGTTTTAGGCCTTGCTTGATATGCGAATGCGATTCGAGTTTGGGCTATTGATCGTCCAATCGGCGATCGGTTATATACAGCTTTCTACCAAATGGAGCTTTCCTCTATAAGCCTTTCAGCCTAATTGGACCATGTCTAATTAGTGCTATCATTTTCTCCTTTCTAGGCATTGATGCGGAAGTAGCATCGTTTTTCTTGTCCTGTCATTTTCATCTCATCGTCTGTAATGTAGGCGTCTCCGCCTCTATCGGGTCCGTCCCAGACGTGGCAGACTCGCTCTTCGCAGTCATCACTCGTGGTCCACCGTCCACGCATACTACTGCTTTGGACCAATTCAGCAGACCGGTAAATGAAACTGGTGCAGCAGCTTGCTTTTGAGTTTTGTCTGCAGTTGCACATAAGGTGCGGGTGCCCATCATCAAAGTGCTGGCTGATTCTTTATCTTTGGTTTTAAAGAAGGCTGCAGATTCTTGTTGCCTTCCATGGTGGACTCCGACGAGAAACGGGGATTAGAGACGTGTGGATGGATACTATCCATCCAGACGATGACGAGCCGACAAAGGATTATGACGAAAACGCACGGCAAAGATCCATCATCACTTGGTAAATAAACAAATATAAACAGCTACTAGCAATTTAAAACTTGATCAGCGGCGAACAGCGAGTGAGCGAATGATACAAGAAGAGACCACATGGTTTAATGGTTAGGTTCCAAGTTGCTCGTGCGACGATGAAACGATGAAAACCTGAAGCAGCAAGAGGGGGCCAGAAGGCCGAGGCTTGAGAGCGACGTAAACCAGACCACTCCAGCCCGGCGGGGTCTAGTGGAGAAGAGCAGGCAGGACCAGGACGCCTGGGGGCGGCAAGATCAGGGAGCGAGCCTTCTGGTGAGGAAGACCAGTTGGCGCGTCGTCGTGGCCATTCACTCTGCTTGGCTTGAGCTTATCAGCTGATTTAAATTAACTGACATAATTTTTTTCTCACAATAACTCATTATCAGCATCAGCTAAAAAACACAGCCAGGCGAGCCCAATTCCAAGGAATACACATCCACGTACATAGACATACCCGTGTAGCAGCAAGGGTTAAGCATGCATCTTCATTATCCCTAAACTTTCGAACAATACACTGCTGCTTACTTGGCCTGATCTAGGCCTTGTTTAGTTCTAAAAGATTTTGCAAAATATGAATAATAGCACTTACGTTTTTATTTGACAAATATTGTCTGATCATAGACTAACTAGACTCAAAATATTCGTCTCACAAATTACAAATAATCTGTGTAATTAGTTATTTATTTTATCTATATTTAGTGCTTTATGCATGTGCCGCAAAAATCGATACGACGAAAAAATCTGAAAAATTTTATAATATATTTTGGGAACTAAACAAGGCCCTAGCTAAATTAACTCCGGCAATATGCGTGCCCACTGCCCAGTAACACACAGGTGCCGGAATTAGTAGTTCGAGGGAAGATGCAGGCCTTGATTAGTTCACCCCAAAAAGTAAAAAGTTTTCAAGATTTTCCGTAACATCAAATCTTGCGGCACATATATGAAATATTAAATATAGACGAAAGCAAAAAATAATTACACAGTTTAGCTGTAAATCGCGAGACGAATCTTTTGATTCTAGTTAGTCCATAATTAGATAATATTTATAACAAACAAACGAAATTGTTACAGTAACGAAATCTGAAATCTTTTCGGAAGTAAACCAGACCCAGATGGAAAGCATGAAAGGGGAGCTCGATGCAAAAACCTTCCTCGGATGGATGATCTGATCAAACAAGCCCTAACCAATCATCAAAACGGCATGCGGGCTTGGCGTGCACACTTTTCTTCCAGTCCCCACCGAATAGCGACTGGTGAAGGTCTGTCTGAAGGGCCCACCTGTCACATCGTGCGGGATGTTGGTGGGCCCCACCCACGCTGGGCGCCGGCCACCCACGCAAAATGATTACTCTGCCCGATGCACGAACCGGAGCAGGGCACATTGGATCCCACGTTTGCCGAACCCCAAGTCCAACCAACCATGAATAGCACACTCCTATAAAATCCCACCTCGCACGCAAGCAAGCCCGTTAGCACGGCGACCGATAAAGACCTCGCTCGCTCTGCCCCCACCCCACGCGCCCGCGCCCGCGCCTACTCCGCCACTCGGACAGTGCTCGGTCGCACGGACACGGACCCCCCCGCTCCCTCTCCTTCTCCTCTGCCTGATGCGCGTGCCCCCATGCGGATGCGGCGGCTCCGACCCAGCTAGCCCCAGGCTGGGGCTGCTGCGCCCGCGGCGGCGATGAAGCGGCCGCTGCGGCGCTCCTTCGCGGTGCTCATCTTCGTCGTGCTCGTCGGCGCGGCCTCCTTCTCCACCGCGCTCCGCCGCGCCGTCGCGCCCGCGCCCGCGCGGGAGCCCCCGCCGCTGCCGCTCGACCCGGCGCGCCTCAACGCCACGCTGCTCCGCCTGGCCGCCGCCGATCCCTCGGAGGCGCCGCTGCGCCGGGACGTGGACGAGCTCCTCGAGGGCCGCCTCCCGGCCTCCGCCGCGCGGACCCGCGCGTGGCGCCGCGACCGACTCCTCCACCCGCTCCACCTCCACCGCCACCACAGCTACCCGCTCCCGCGCCGCGCCCGCTACCCGGACGACGACCACGACGTCCTGCTCCACCCGCTCCCGCGCCACGAGCAGCTCCACATCGACCCCGCACTCCGCCGCGACCTCCGCTCCTGGCACCGCCTCCGCCGCTACGACCCCTCCGTCCTCGCCAGCCTCCCCTCCCTGCTCTCCATCCCCGGCCGCATCCCCTCCTGCGCCGTCGTCGGCAACAGCGGCATCCTCCTGCGCGCCAACCACGGCGCCCTCATCGACTCCCACGCCGCCGTGTTCCGCCTCAACAACGCCCGCATCTCAGGCTACGCCGCGCACGTCGGTAGCAAGACCAACTTCTCTTTCATCAACAGCAACATCCTTCACCTCTGCGCGCGCCGGCCCGGCTGCTTCTGCCACCCCTACGGCCACGGCGTCCCCATCCTGCTCTACATCTGCCAGGCCGCCCATTTCCTCGATGTCGCCGCCTGCAACGCCACCTCGTCCTCCCACCACGGCTCCCCGATCTCCGTCACCGATGCCCGCCTCGACGTCCTCTGCGCGCGCATCGTCAAGTACTACTCCCTCCGCCGATTCGTCGTCGAGACCGGCCGCGCGCCCGAGGAGTGGGACCGCGCACACGACGCCGCCATGTTCCATTACTCGTCCGGGATGCAGGCCATCATGGTCGCGGTGGGAGTGTGTGACAAAGTCAGCGTGTTCGGCTTCGGCAAGTCTTCCGACGCCAAGCACCATTACCACAGCAACCAAAAGGCGGAGCTAGACCTCCACGACTACGAAGCGGAGTACGCTTTCTACCACGACCTCTCCGAGCATCCGCAGGTAGTCCCGTTCCTCAAGGATTCCGGGCTCACCGTCCCGCCCGTCGTCTTCTACCATTAGGCCAGCTTCGTAGAGCGCGCGCCATGTGCTCGACGTTATGAGGAACGGGTGTTCTCCCCCCACTTATTTTTCCGGTTTTGATTAGTTAGTACGATGTAAAAGTTGTTGTGTCGGTGGTTAATCCATTGTGATTAGACGAGATAGGCATATCGAGATAGTAAAATTTTCGTGTGCTGTTGGAGTTGGAAGATGTATATTGGGGTTTAGGCTACTCCATTGTTATAGAAGAAGGGATTGTTTGGGGGGTTTTTGGCTTCAGCACGACAGTAGGCAGTGTCTGGAATTGTAACTTTAGACGACATTTCAATTTATTAAGAAACAAAATGTATTATATCTTATATACAGCTTACCTTCGTTTTGGAACTACGTTCAGGAATACACGCAATTTATTTGAACTACATTCAGAAAAACATGGCATTTTATTTTCATATACTTGTTGCACACTCATTTATATTCAAATACCGTGTTCTATCCCTTATTATCATCACTCTGGTACCTACGAGGTATATGATTCATTTTTATTACTGACTCCATTTCTTTTACTTATTGAACTTTGCAGCATGATGCTAATGGAAGACTAGAATGCATATACTGTAGAAATTTTAAATGAATCTTATAATAATTTTGCAGAAAAAGACTGTATTCTGGAAAATACTCATTCCAAAGACCTGAATGGTTGCCATTTTCTGCGTTTTTGTTTTGCCACCATGGCCTGACAACAATGGTCTCCATGTTTCTTTGAAATGAATGGAGCATATTCAGTTTTTGTGCAAGTTCTCGATTGCTTAGTCTGTGTACATTGTTGACATGATTAAGTTAATTGCAGCCACTTCTTGGCATTTATTTAATCCGATCTGCAATGTGCTCAAGAAGCATTCGATGATTTGGTACACCATGTTACTAGTATCTTTCTGTTTAAAATGCAATATCGTACAACACTGCCCGGCACCTTTGTTTTGTTACTTTATCTGAAGTTAAAAGGACACCACCGTTATTGCGTGTAGTGTACTAGATGTTCCCTTAAACCAGTTCATCAATTAGTACAGCACTGCCCGGCACCTTTGTTTTGTACTATCTTTTTGAGTACCCTGATATCTGCATATTTCTGAGCATCGACAACTGCAGCTGGAGTAGTTTACTGATATCACCTAAAAATAATTGGCGTGCACAAATTCAATTACGCAATTTCTTGCTCTCTGCTATATGGAGTAAGGGAAGGAAGATTCACTGTACAATAAATATGCTGTTACAGCTTACAATTCAGAACATCTTGCAAAGTTCCAAAAAAAATGATTTTTTTTCAGATTTTCCGTCACATCGAATCTTTCGGCACATGCATGGAACACTAAATAAAATAACTAATTGCATAGTTTGCCTGTAATTTGCGAGACGAATCTTTTGAACCTAGTTAGTTTTTGATTGGAATATTTGTCAAATACAAATGAAAGTGCTACATTGTCTATTTTTGCAAAAAAAATTGTAACTAAACGAGCCGTAACTTGAGTCAAATTTTAAACATTTGTGACCGTGCCAAATATCTCAACCCTAAGCCCTCGTATCAGATGTTGTACATGCCACAGCAGTTTTTCAGCCTTTCCTTGAGAAGTTTAGGCCATGTTTAGATACACCCAAAACTTTATAAGATTCATCGTCACGTCGAATCTTACGGCACATGCATGAAGTATTAAATATAGATAAAAAGAATAACTAATTATACAGTTTACCTGTAAATTACGAGACGAATCTTTTAAGACTAGTTACTCTATGATTAGACAATGTTCGTCAAATAAAAACGAAAATGCTACAGCGTCAAAATCCAAAAACTTTTTGCATCTAAACAAGGCCTTAATTTACTCCATCCTTGTCTACTGTCATGATTAAGTTTCTTTTGCAACTTACATACGTGATGCCTGGTCTTCATTACATCCCAGAATCAGTTTTCTGGAGGAATATGCTCCTCTTCTCTCATTTGGTAAATGCTACGCCGTCTGGAGTCACTGCTTGTAAATTAGTGTTTATCTGCAGGGTTTTGCTCAGTCTTTGTGGTTATCATCGCGAAGGGCCAGCGGTGAGGACTGATACGGTTTCTCATATAAAGTACTCAATCATTAGTCATTACCTAAAAGCTTCTGATCACTTACCTGATATGGTACTTTTGCAACCTCTGATCCCAATTGAAGGTACTCTTCTCCTAATAAAAGCGATTTGACAACCTAGTAGTGTTTATTATTCACTGATGCTTCCACCAGTTCTTGCCGGTTTTTGTTGAGCTGGTGGTTTTTGTTTTTAACCTTTAGTTTTTATTTCCATTTGATTCCATATGTCTATTATGCTCCGCCCATTTTCAGATGGCGAGTATATTTGCTTCGCACTAACAAGCCCTGCTATCATTAGACCTTCAGTTCTTCTGGATTCTGATGCAATCATGGTTCGTTATTAAAAAGGGGGAAAATCATCCTCGTTAGGCTCTTCTGCTAGCTGCATGGGTTACATGGTTTCCAAAAAAAAAAAAGCATGGGTTACATACAAGAAGTGAGGATGGGCCCGATCCGTTATTCACGATGGATGGACCTGATCTTGTTGATCTAACCTAGTCCATAGACGGGCCTTGTCTAGTTGTCTCCATGAACATTTCATGGCCCAATGAGAAAAATAAATTAACGTGACAATTTTCCACACCTTGCAATGATAATGGTAGTCCCAGTCCCAGGCTCCCAGTGAGTCCCAGCCCAACAACAGAAGAAGCCCAGGTCTGTGAGCATGACATCGTGTCATGGTAACCAGGTTTATTTCACAGACTGAGTACACCAAGCTCTAAAGAGAGTAATCAAGTCTTATTTTCAATGTGGTTGGTGGCTGATCTTATTTTAGGGCAGTTGGTCATTCATGTGACCTAAGACTTGTGACATTATTTACCACTGACCGGCCACTACACAGCCTGCGATAGAGTTCAGTATCGGTCACATGCTTTTACCAAGTTACCATTGACCTGCGTTCCGGTAGCGGTACTAAATTGTTTTACCTAGATTCCTAGAAGTTACATACATATACGGAGTAGTAGTACAATTTTGCTCCAACTCATCAACAACATACTCCATCGTCTGTTACAGGCTAGAAAACTGAATTGGCAGAACTCGATCGACTATTGGCCGGAGCTATCTTTGAGAAACCAGTTCGTAGCAAATTAAGTGCTCGCCAGCGTGACTACTAGGGTCAAGATGCAAATTCTCCAGAAAGTCTCTGATTACCAGTTTCTGCATTCTACAGGCTGCAACGTAATTAAACTCGGACCAACGCCTACGTCCAGTCATTTTAATCGCAGACTTTGACTGATCGCAAAAGATAGGCCTCTCTGAAGGACAAAGGTACCACCGCTGAAATCGACTTCTGTGTGCTTTCGTCAACGTAGTATTCGTAGCAAGTACGTGTAGCATAAGTCCACCTAGACATTGAGCGTGTGTTCAACCCTGATGTTACAGTTATACCAATACTTGGAAAGGAAAAACCTTGATGTTTACTGTTGGTCCAAATTGATTTCTTTAAAATTTGCTACGAATTAACATAGAGCAAGGATTAACATTTACGTGTACCATAAGTCCACCTAAACATAGAGCAAGGATTAATATTTACAGAAGCAGCAGGTCATCTAGAACACACACTGCATGATGGCTGCATCGAATTAAATCGAGGTAGATGGATAGCTGATTAGCTTCCAAAACAGAGGTCAAAGCGGAAAAGCTTAATTCAACCTTTGAGAGATCTTGTTGGCTATAACAATGTCTAGTCTTTATGCCTATGAGCACAAACAGACTATAATAAAAGAACAGTCCACTTCAGCAATCTTTGATGACGTGACTGTTGCTCATAGTGAAGTATTATTTTGCTCAAAGTTTCCTTGAAGCTGCCGCAGGCATGCTATTCAATCACATATCAGCACAATCCACATGAAGCTTTACCAAGAATTCCACACTCGGTAACCAAGCCTTATTAAAGTCTTTGGCTTACCACAAAGGTTCAGCCGAGAAAATATATATACAAGCCGCAAGTCACTAGTCACTAAGGGCGTCTACAATGGCTCGGCCAAGTCCCAGCTGACCTAGACACGAGATCAAATAAGAAAAAAAAAAAGGAGAATATCAAGTTGTACAGTATAGCGCTTTAGTCCCCCCTAATGAGTTCATTTCTTCAACTCTCTTTAGATAGTATGAAAAAGTGTTGTTTGCTAGCTACGATAGCATGTTGGGGATGCTCTAATTACTTTGGCATTATCCACCACTGGTCTTTTCCACCAAATAGGGGGCTCATATATCCTCATAGGCTCATGCACGGTGCCGAAACCACTCTACAGTTGGAGGGTCCTTAATGTCGTTGGTGAGCCATATAAAGCCAAAGGCCTCAAGGTCCCGTTAGTCCAAACATAAACAGACCACTCAACTCCCGCCTTGCTTGTATCTAGACTAACACTACTAACCTGATAGAGAGTAACAGAGATTTATCTAAATTCGGCTAAAATCTAATAGACAGCTACTGAATTTACTTGATGGATTGGGGGGTCCGCTCCTTCTCCCCGCCAACGAGCTCGCCGGCCGGCGGCCGGAGCTAGACACAAAAGCTACGAGCGGCCGGCCTGCTGCGACTACTGGCATGGGAGGCGGCGGCTGATGCTGTGGTTACACATATAAACAAAATTTTCACCGGTTTTGCTTTAATCCTGTCGGTGTGAAAAGGCAAAACGCCTTCGGTCAGCTGCCTCTTTCTTTGCATTTGCCTCCCCCTGCGGCCTTCCGACATTCTTTAGGTAAAGTCGTTCTTCTCCCCGTCTTTAATCATTCCATCCGTGAGCGTGATTGAGATATATATGGAGTTTATACGCGAACAAACCTGGAGAAGGATGGATTGTTTGCATGCATTATAATTAGGAGTTCACTAGTGTGCCGATATCCCTCGCTGCAAGCAAAGTATTCTACATACTATACTATATCTTGCTCTACGCTGAGCCGTTTTAGCTTCTGTATATAATTCATCCGTAATATTTTTTTAGGTCATGTGCGCTTATCGTATAAACCGTATTTTTTTTTATCAATTAAAAATATTTTTTTCTCATAATAAATTAGCGAACAGTACACCACGTCGTCATATCCGTTTCCCGACGTCAACATGACGTGCGCTGACCTGTGTGGTAATAACAAGCTGCTGTCATCAACCGTACGTGTGCAGGTTCGTTAATCATTCATGTGAACACCGAACAGATTTGTGTAGCTGGATCGTTGCAAATGGTCACTCTCGACCACGCACACTTGATGAGAAAACGTCGCTGCGAGGTTATACGCGTACGCACGCACACGATCAACAACGTCCAGGGCAGGCATGGGGCCTAGCTAGCTAGCTAGCTAGCATATGATATGATTCTCTCATCTCATCCGAATGTTGCTTGCGGCCGGCCGCAATGCAGATGGATGGCCCAGAGCTAGCCCGCTCGTCGTTCCCACACGCGACGCGCCACGGCCCCGGCCGCGCCCGGGCCCCCGGGGAGGACCCCGGCCGCGCGCGCGGCCGTGCCATGCTTGTATCTGTTCCGCTTGGTTGTTTTGCCATGTGAACCGGCCGGGTGCAGCAGGGGGCGCCCCTGATGGACCCGTGTGGGCGCGCGCGTGGATTGGTTCTGGTTCTGGTTGATTAATTACCTCGATCGGCGAGAGCCCGACCGAGTGGGAAATGGCCGGTGGTGCCGGGACGACGACGAATCGACGACGACAATCCTTCGTGGTGGTTTATTCGCGGCTAGCTAGATGGCTAGATGCATGTCATGTAGCACACATGAGCACCCACGCAGCACGTACGGCATATACACGCCCGCCGGCGCACCACCTGCAGGCAGAGGATTTTACATCACAGGTCCGGCGGTCACCTTCGGCGCTCGCCCATGGCCTCCTTTTTGACATTCCGTGTAACCTGCTGCTGCTTGTGGGCTGTGGCTCTGCTGCCCGGTGGTCACTTCCTCCTCCTCCCCTTCCATGCATGCATAAACCTCTAGGTACTAGAGGGGTGGTTGGCCATAAAAGTATCTAATACTGATGTTAATTTATTGTGTAAGAAAAACACTGATGTCAACTATAAAACTCTAGCTGATATGTTCAAATGAATAGGGCCTTAACACTTTTTTTTGGTAAAGTACACATTTCAACCTCCAAGTTGTATGATGATCTGATTTTCAACTTTAAATTACAAAACCGACACCCTCTAGCTGTCGAAACCGAAAACTTTTGGTGCTCTTGCTGTGATTTTTGATGAGGTAATAATTTTCTATTTCTTAAAAATAAATAAAAAAACAAATTTAATTATTGTAAAAAATTTATAAATGATTTTTTAAAACATAAGATCGGAAATTAATATATGTTTTGCCCTTAAAGATGTTATCTACCTTATTTATGATCTACATTTAGTTATTTAATTTGGAACTAGTTCACTTCCGTTCCTATCACTTTAATTCATTGCACGTAGTCATGCTTCATTATTATTTTGATGAAACGTGCTCATTATTATTTAAAAACAATCAGATCAACATAACTATGAATAGAGCACCAATAGATAGATAAAACATTTTTAGAGAAAACTAGCAGTAGTTTCATATTCTTTTTATTTGAAATGAAGGGATCAAACTAGCTATATTTCCTTTTTAGAAAATAGAAAAATATACCTTTCAAACCAGCTAGATCGCCAAATTTATTCAGCTACCAGAGTTGGAGTAGGGCTTCCTTCACTCGATTCCGTAGTTCATTGTTGAAAATCAACTTATAGAGGTTCATGAAAATATAATTTGACACCTTTTATTTTACGGCTCCCCTAGAGCAACTTATAGAGTAGTACCAGACTACCAATATGATTGATCGCGTGTGCCGGGACCCGGGAGTTGCTCTCTTAAGCATTATAGAAGGGCCCTGGCCTGGACCCCTTGCTGGCTAGTATATGTATGCAAATGCAACCATTTGCTCTAGTATATATTATACCCGACCACATTTTCATGTATGTAGTAGTCAAGTTACTCAAGTATTATACGCAAATTGGAATACATGTACGTGCGTACGTCATCCTTGTGCTTCCTTATAAATTCTCTCTTTTTCACAGCTTGCATACGGCATACAATCGCACTCGCGCCAAATGAAGGCTGGATGAAGCGAACACTTGCATTGGGTCTCGATCGATCTAGACAGAGGTGCGTGTGAGTGTGACCAGCAGGCTGTGGTCCATGCCGCGCCACAAAGTTGGACTGGGTCGACAAAAGCTAGCTGGCTCGTCACCTTCTTGCCCTCCCAGGGCTGGATCGGAGGCTTTAGAAATGTGGAGACGGAAAGCATATCTGGCAAAGGTTTCAAAGCTAATCCTCGCCATAATTACTCTTATTAGCTGGGTGAGACCGGCCGGCCACTTGATCAAGGTAACAAGAGACTAAGACTACAAGAGCCGATGTGTTGTGTGAGTGCATGCGATCCTTTTGTCCAAGTTAACCATTGATTTGATTCTGTCTGCGTCGTCTGCTGCTGACGCGATATCGATTTATCGCCCGGTGCGCGTGCATCCGTCGCTTTCCTGGTTGACTTGCGCACGCACGTAGCCCTCCGCGAAGAATGTTGAAATTTTTGCTAGCTAACGCCACATAAGCGTCCAAATTATTCGCGCGGCATGCTCACGTCTGTATGTTATATATACAGTAGTACGTATTGGGGCAGTACTGACATGTGCATGTTAGCAAGCAGCTGGCGATGCAGCGTTGGTGCTTCTTCCATTCTAAATTATACATTATTTTAGCATTTTTTTATATACAAAAATTTTATTATATAGTAAGAATATTTTATATCTAGATGTGTAACAAAAACAATATATTAAAAAATTTAGAACAATTTTTAATTTGGAAGGGAGGGAGTATATACGTGTTGGGTGTACTTACTGCTACTTAGTGATCGAGCCTACAACTCATTCATGATACTTGTGCTTGTGTTTTTGCTATAGTCAATTTGAGTTTATAGCTTGACACAGATACTTATGTTTCAATTAGATCTACTAAAAAAGGGGTAATATGGCATTTTTGGCATAGCTCTAGATCTAATAAGAATTTATTATAGGGCTTCTCATTCCTTGCTCCAAAAATTTTGGAGCTAGAACAGTGGACACTTCCAACTTCTCTATAAATGGAAGGACAAATACTTTCAAAGTGTCCACGGTTAAAATGCTATAAGAAGTGATTCTTGTTAACTCCCTATCAAAATCTAATAGCATTTTAATGTTTGGCAAGATTCCATAGAATTTGCTATGAAGAACCTTAGAGCGGAGCTCGACCAAACATGCCCTATATAGTATTAACCGGTTTTCCTTATAAGTTCCGTGGTCCGTGAACATACAAATTTAACTTTCTGCAAACAATGTTTCAAGATTATATATA
>Ga0182004_10000259_pt1 | contig 28886 bp, 10 predicted proteins | sample Sormic07211540_1_FD_120479 | JGI IMG/M metagenome (GOLD analysis project Ga0182004, IMG submission 120479) | Endophyte microbial communities from Sorghum bicolor roots, Mead, Nebraska, USA - 072115-40_1 MetaG | ecosystem: Host-associated > Plants > Roots > Unclassified | place: USA: Nebraska...
ATAACTCATAAACCAAAGATATAAATTAAATTCCGATTGCACCATTAAATTTCTTATAACAAATCCTTCAAAACAAGATCACACATGGATATATTTAGATAAAATTTTATTAATAAATATTTAACTTATAAAGATAAAATATTTTCTTTTATTAAGTCGAGACAACATTCTAGGTTCAACAGACAATGTTCTGTCTTTGTAAAAAAATGTTATCGATTTAGAAGAATAGTATTTTGTTTAGGTTTATGAAACTGATATTATAATATACATAAAAATACATAAATACATGACATAGATAAAAAATAATAATAAAATCTAGAGTAAAAAGCATAAGAAAAAAAATAAAAACACAAAATGAAGAAAAAAATTCAAATAATGTCAAAGGGTTACTTTTCAAATATCGTAAATATTTTTATAGAACATTAACATCACTAAATACATCATAGAACATCATTAAATATATTATAGAACATCACATCTATTATAGATTATATGTATAGTAAGTGAACACCATAAGAAATATCATAGAACATCAATAAACATGACATAACACAACATAGAACACTAAATATATACCACATAAACATCGCATATATATAGAAAATAAAAATAAAAAATAAAATTACTAAGAAGAAAAATATAATAATAAACATGATTAACAAAGATAAAAAGTGCATAGAGCAAATAAAATAAATGAATAATTTAAATAAGGATAAAAAGAAGATTAAAAGGAATTACAATATAAAATAAGAATGAAGAAAAATAGAAAACATAAAAAGAAAAAAGAAAAACAAATAGAAGCATGGAAGAACAATAAAACTAAAACCAAAAGAAAAAGAAAATAAAAGGTAAAATTAAAACAAGAAAAGAATAAGGAAAGGACAGAAAATAAAATAAAATCGAAAAACAAAAATTGAAAATAAGTGAAAAAAGGAAGAATATAAATAGAAAAAAATAACAATAACAATAAAGAAACATAGAGTATGTGGATTTTAAAACCCGTAACAACGTACGGGCATTAACCTAGTTATTATAAAAATTTGATGGTAGCCTATTTAATGTGATGCTTGATTCATATTTCATAGCAATCCTAATCTAAATAAAAAAGTAATGCTAGCAACAACCTTCTCATGTTTTAATATAATACTGAGGTATATTAAGAGGTAATATTAGAGTGAGATAAAGTTTAACTAATTTCTATTATTATTATTAAATAAATATGTCTTCAAGCTATATATTATTGTAAATATTAACTATCTAATACTGTAGATGTTATGGTTATCAATAAAATAAATTATGGACTTTAAATTTTATAAAAAAGATAAATATAAATAGATATGTAACATTATGTCATCACTTTCTAAGGTCATTTTATGTTTTTCTTCCGTTGCAACGTACAAGTATATTTGCTAGTTTGAGTCTAATTAGTCTATGATTAGATGTATTATCAAATACAAAAGAAAATACCACACGCAATCGCGAACTAAAAAAAAGGCCTAACCTGTTGCCATCCTTAGGTTCATATGGCTGAAGTAGCATCAGCGAGTAGAGTAGAGACACTATAGATGAACTTAACTTACAGCCCAGCGAATGGCAGTTTAAAGCCTTGAAGGAGAAAGCCCACAACTTCGTGAACCGCTGTCCGCAGCCCATGCAGCCCAGTTTTGCATAGCGGACTAACGAAAAATGGTTCAGCCCGCGTACAGCCCACGAAAACTTCCGACCGCGAAACGCGGGAGGGCATCGACGGCGGCGGCACCGACGGGAGGGGCCTCCGCACGGCGACGGCGACGCGGGAGGGTCGGAGGAGGCGGACTGGTGGTGGCCTCTCGGACACTTCCTGCGACGGAGCGGATCGTGCAAGGAGATGCAGGTTTCAGGTTTGCTCCTTGGCTTCAACCGTTTCTGCGAGCCCCAACCGTTCCATACTTTCCGACCCAAACTGTTTACTTAACAGCTTTAGGATCCCAGAATTTCAGCCCAGCTCGGTCAGCTACATCCTTGCTGAGTGGACGAGTGGTGACTGGTGAGTCCGGCTTCATGATGAATCCTGGATGCCTCATCTCCTGGTTTTGGGCCCAATCCCGCAGGCGAAAATTAGGGTGATTGAGCAATCGGTTTTTAAGGAGCTAGGGTGGTCGCGAACTCGCGATCTGAAACCAACATAGTTTTCATCGCGTATCAGGTAAGCCAAGCACATCTATAATTAATTTCATACATACATAGATATGGCGTGAAATGAGTGTCAGGCAACCATTCGTACGACTCTGACATGATTGGCAACAGATGCAAGATGTTTAGTAATAACGACAGAGAAGTGACTAAGGGTTTGTGCTTATAAACTATTCGGCAACATTTGAGTGCACTGGGGGTTACTTGTGGGCCATTGTCCAAATCAGCTTACTTCCAGAAGATTTCTTTGTCTTCCTTTTTCAAAGGGATAGAATCACTTTTCGTATCATGGCCTGTGCCATGACTCAATGACCTCATATGAACACACATGTGAATTGTGCTGGTTTTCTAAAGTGGTCTTCATTACTGGGACACGGAGTTTTATTCCAGAACTATTCCAACTGTCGGTTTGCCACTTGTTTTAGATAATTAACCGGGCAGGGCACAATGAAGTCTATGGTGCTGTGGTTGAGTAGTTGCAGTCTGAAGTACAGTGATGTACATCAACAAAAGTGGTATTGCAACGAATCCAGATCCTACTTCTGCAGACCAATTTTCAGAAAAGCTATCTGAAGGCATGATCAGGGGAGGGAACCTTTTGGACTATGAAGCTAGTGTCTGTCCCATTACTAGTTTATCACGGTGCTCACATCATCTGAAACATGTAAGAATCCCGTCACCCTCTTCCCTCTTTTACACTGCGAATATTTTAGCTGGGAAAGTATATTGTATCATTCAGATTGATGATGCTCACACTGCGTTTACTTCATTGTATTTGTTGATCAGATTTGGAAAGATTTGTGGGGAGAGTTCTGCACTACTTTTGACCTAGAATTCAATTCAAAGATGGTTAAAACAGTCACAATTGTGTATACTCATGTAAGTTGAGAAAAAGGCTTGACTGGTGCCTTGCTGTTACTTTAGTCATAAAAAAAATTGATTAATGAACATGGAATTAACGTCAATACAAACGCAATCAGCTATTTACACAAAGGCTTCAGACTAACCGTAGCTTTGTACAATAAAAAAGCGGTCAAAATGAGAATAGATAACCACTACAGGTGAACTTATGACAGCAACTTTGGATTGTTCATGAGTGGTACCTTGCGTACTGTTTTCAAAAGGTCATAGATTTTCTATCAGGTCTCACACCAACCACACACAGCATGTATCACATTTCACTTGATATATATTAATTTCAGATAGTGATCACTAGTGTTTTTTATGAGAATAGTGATCAGTAGGATTTGTTCTTTCTTGTTAGACCATCCAAGCGTATATCTTGGTGTACTCAAGGGCTTAAAAATGCATAATGCTATCTGTCTTGTACTCTTTGATTGAGCTTTGGAAACTTCTAATGCAAGCATATGAGAATGGTACAAGATTACTAAGGTAAGATAGTGCCTTGCAAATATCCATGTAGAAGTTCAGTTCGGCAGTCTCTTTGGCTCAAAATCAAGAACTCAAAGGAACTATATTAGCTACAATACCAATGGAAGTATTGTGTGCTTCTACTCGTGTTTATAGAATGGCATTGTTTACTTATAGGTGTATATATAGCGCCTTGCACATTACTAGTAAATCTCATTACTATCTCTATGTTTTTTCTAATGTGCTGCAATCTAAAATACATAAATCTGGAGTAGACAAATCTATATGATTTTCTATAATTTACTTATACTAATTCCACCAATCTTAGGCCTCAAAAAGTATATGTGTCCTATGCAAATTTGCAATTTTTCATGCAACTACAATGAAAGTGAGCACCAAACTATATTTAAATTACAAACAAGGAAACTGATTTAACCAAAATTATGAGATTTGGGAATCCCAGAAGCTAAGCTTGGATCCTGTACATTTCAGCATGTACATATCTAGAAGTTTTAACCACTGACGAGACCTGAGAATCTAAGAGAGGAGCCTTTTCATGCTGGACTAAGAAGATGTCCATTCATCTACCCATGTGCATCCTATCAAAAGGCTACCTTACAGTTCATCACATAAGTAAGCCTCAGGTGCTGATATGTCAATCTTGTTGAGATTCAAATATGGCATAAAAATGTTATCTATTGCACCCTAAAATATGGATATATATGTGTTATTTCTGATGAATATCTGACTCACTGCAGAGGTTGTTTTTGGCAACTGGTCACAGCAGAGGCAGCAAACAGCAGTACATTAGCACCAGTCATCGTCAAACCATACCTGTGAAGTTCTCTTTATATTATGGAGCCTAAACATTGAGGACAATCTATTTCTCCAGAAACATGTAGATGTGCAAAGTGAAATGCGATAATCAAACCTGTCTTGAAGGTCTTCACTGCCGCAAGAATAAAAGACAATAATATGCTACTTGTGTCTTTCTTTTACCCTAAGAGACCTGAACAGGTGCAACCATGCATGTCACGTTGCATACATGTTGCCATGTTGGTTGAGTTCAAAAGTCCAAAACACGGTTATTAGAGTCAAGCGTAGATTTAAAATTCTGGAAGCAAGCATGCACCACCAACTCCAGGTCAAGGTTATCTGTGCATATATGAGCTACAGGCTGTGCTTGTCTGCAGCACTAGACAAGGAGAATAAAACTCATCATCTCCACTTCGCACCAGCCAAGGGCTCAGCGTTAATTGCTGAGAATCCATTGGGAGCTCTGCAATCGCAAGGTAATTTGCTGTCACCAACGCGCATCCTTGTTGAGAGGCCATATCGATCAGTTTGAAGACGTTGCAAGAGGCCAGCCATCATGGCTAAGAGGGATGACTACATGGACAGCTCTTGCGGCTGCTCTAATGGAACCCCTAAAAGGCTGGTGCAGGATTGTAGCAGTTATGCACAGGCACATGCTAAGAAGTAAGTCTAAGTCATGTTATATATACTAAACAGAGTTAAGTATGTGCACACTATATATACTAAACAGAGTTAAGTATGTGCTGCAAATGAAATTATGATAAATATGGAAGGAAAAATAGTTAGCTCTGTGCACTTTCAGTTATTTCTTTTGCTCCACATGATGTTCCTAGTTCTTATTACTTGTGCTATTCATTTTGTTTCTTGTTATGTTTTCAAGTTATTAACGGTACTTTCCTGAAAGTAGGAAGGTTCGCATTAGCACAAGAACTGAGTACACATACGCACCGTATCATGATGGCTATCAGTGGAGGAAATACGGACAAAAGATGATCCGGGGCAATGCATACCCAAGGTATGTCTAATTAATCATTCAATCTTTTATCTTGCATTTTCTAACAAGTGGAGTTAATAGCTACAGACTCTTGTAATATGTTAACTATGTTGAAGTCCAACAATTCATTACTTAAGAACTACTACCTAGGCTAATTAGCACTGATGCTCATCGGCTGAAATAGAACTGATCCATATACAATCAGTTAAGTCACACATGGTCCAACCAGGCCATGCTCTTTGGGTCTTACAGAAGCTTCTTAATATATAGGGGACCCAAGAAGAGCTTAAAAACGATAGAGATATAAGTGAAGATGTATCCCTTACCTAAATTAACATAGCAAGTACAAATATTGAAGCTTACTTGCTGTAAATAGTGGACGTTTACTGTAGACCTGATCAGTCTTGCCGTATTAGCTATAATACACGTGACTGATCTGGCTTGGTCAGCTTATCTTTCCAAGCCTGAAAGCTGGCTTTCTGGTCACAAACATAGTTTAATGGCAAGTGTGTTTGGGAATACAATAAAAAAATCTGGTGCATGTACATTTATGATTTATTAGGTTGCTGTCTTCCCTGTAGCAGCCGGTTCCTCTCAGGCTGTAGCGTTTACCTTTATGTTGTCGTGTAGCTAAAAGTCACATGCCAGAATGGGCATTTTTAAGAAGTGGAATAAACCCGAGAGGAAAAAGAGGAAAGAGCTAAGCACCATATGTTGAGGGAATCATTACACACTCTGCTTTGTACACTTTGTTTATTAGTGCAGAACACAAATTAGTTTCCTAATTAGCATGCAGAACCATGGATGAGATATTTAATGCTCTCCAGACCCAACTTGCTTTTGAGTAAACCACGGTTCTTCTATTTCTTTTTGTTTTTTTTTGCAATGATTGATGGTATAGTATTTTCTAAAAAGGATGATTGGCGATACATTGTACCATACTAGTGGCTCCAACTAATGGGCTGATACAACATGAATGACTTGATGTCTAGGACTAGGTTTTTATACAAATGCATAATGTGAATATAATATATTTTGAGAGAGAAAGTGTTATTAAATCGTAATAATCGAACCTATTTGTATGGGTACCGATTAGACAACTAATTATGATTAGTCATCGATTAGATTCGATTAGTCGAGTAATCATATGCTGTACAAATCTACTAAGTCGTCCTTGCGTTTGAGCGGTAACAAGATCAGCACTTGATTAGCGACGGAAGAGGAGCAGGACGTCCCAACACCGTGCATTGATCTTGCCGCTGCTTGATCAGCTTCATGGTTCGCAACCACTCCATGTCCAACAGCTGCATGTGTGCCACCTCCGGTCCATCTGCAGCATCTCTAGCTCGCTCTCATGGTTGCTGCCAGCCCATGCCAGAGACAGCTGACAGAAGCTTGAGAAGAATGAATTCTGCAGAGTCTGGCGGCGGTTTATGGATGAATGAATCTGGTGAGAGCCTGCGGTGAGCGGCTTAGATGATGATAGCCAGCAGTGGAGCAAGCGCGAGCCGGTGCGAGGATGAGAGTTTGCGGTGCTAGCTTCGGCGGCACGAGCGTGAACTCTGGAGTCTAGTCCAGAACACAACCATATATATACTGAAAACCTAATGGATCAAACTACTTAGCCCAACTGTTCAAGCGTTGGTCCTTCCGGTTAGTCATCCACATGCCCTTGATCAGACAATTCATAATCATGATTTAGTCACTGATTAGTCGGATGACTGGGTTTCTAGTAGACCTAATCGTATCGAAGTGCCTAATCGAGGTTTAGGGTTTGGATTAGTTGTCTGATTTAATAACTATAAAGAACGGTAGCACACAAGTATGATGGATCATCGTCTACATTAATGATTTAATGCTTCTACACAGGAGTGTGCAAATAATCCTGTAGATAGATGACAAAAGGTTAAATTTGCACCCCCTGTCTTCAACCATCATTTTGATTGATAGCAAACCTAACGCTCCCACCCCCTCCCTCTCAAAGTAACTCATTGTCTAAAATGCATCGCAGATATTTTCTTTTATCACTGTTGCAGCTTATGCAAGCTCAACCAACAATTGGAGTTTGGGATTGAACATCATGAGATTTCGAGGAGAATCAATTATATTATGCAATGCTTTCAATTTGTGCATGGGGTTTTTAGCTAGGTTGATTTTTTTATGGACTTCCAAACTTTGCATTTCTGCCAAAGAGTTAGAAAACCATTGGAATCCATAGGAATGCAGTGCTATAAAGAAACCTAACACCCACAGACACGGTACTAAAATAGAAAAGGGATACTTTAGAATGGTGCAAATTCTGGCAGCAAGCTAAGGGGGGCACATTTCATATCTGACAGGTAGCAAAAGACCAAGATTAGCATATGGACGCAACCTTTTTTTTTAATAAAATAATTGAACAGTAACTAGTAGCATCGAATGTACAGATCAGCATATGTATGACTAGTGGTGTACAAACTATTTTGTGTTATGTAAATGTTATGGATGCAATTTTCTTTTGTCAAATTTATTTAGTAGTTGAATCTAGATTTAACCAGCAGCTACCGATTTTTCTTATTTTAAGCACATGTAGGAAAATGTTACTTCCTATGCCTTTGTATATACTCACTTCATTCCAAATTTTAAGTTGTTCTGACTTTTCTAGGTGCATAGCTTTATCTACACATCTAGATATATATTATGTCTAGATACATAGTAAAAGCTATGTATCTAGAAAAGCCAAAACAACTTATATTTGGAATGGAGGGAGTATCATATTAGAGGTAGTAGTGTACTATCATTATAGTATTGGTGATGTTAGATCCTCTAGTGTCTAGTGTATGCATGTGATATCCAGTACTTGGGGAAACTCCCAGCATTGGGGTATGATATCTAGAGCATGCCCCTGCATTGGAATCCCCCTTTGGAGTTTGGAGTTAATAATGCATGTCGGCATGATTAACTATTCTGAGCCAGGCAGACAACGCCACGTGTTGTCATGTGTCATGTTTTTGGCTTTTACATGCATGTTGGTGACCTCTTTTGTGAGCATTTTCCCTAGGGCATGGAAAAGTGAACTCTAAACAACTCTTGGTGTCTACGCATGCAGGTGCTACTATAGGTGCACATACCATCAGGATCATGGCTGCCCAGCAACCAAGCATGTGGAGCAAACCAATTCCCAGGATCCACCATTGTTCCGGGTAATCTACACAAATGAGCACACATGTTGCAGCACCCATGTCTCAGATTACATGGCTTCATCTATACACATCCAACAGATCGCCGATGCTTCTTTGAGAAAGGTAGAGGTGGAAATACCTAGCCTGACCCACTGTTTTGATGGCCACGGATTGATAAAAGAAGAGAATGATGCCATCATCTCCTCGCTCACGGCCATCAGTGATTATGATGTTGCAACATCAGATGGTGGGCACGCAGCCGTTCAAGAGGACACACCTGCTCGGATGTCCAGAAGCAGCAATGAGGCTAGCCCTTCGATTTCACCTGTACTGTTGCCGGCATCCGATAACCTGAAAACAGATTTCATTGAGCAACTGGAGCCTCAATGGTTCGAGCCTTTGGATTTGGGTTGGTTCATATAATAAGCAGACTGGTTGATCTATCATCTATTACTAAACAGTAAACACATCCATAACCATCCTGCGGTGTTTAGGACATCTGGACATGCACTGTCAGAAAATATGTACTGCTCTGTTTACTATAGCTCTCTCTATGTATATGTTTTAATTAGTTTGAAGCCATACATATTTACTGATCTGGTATATCTTCATTTTTGTGAAGTAACATGTAATGTACAAGCAGGTGTGCACATTTTATATCTTCACGGGAACAAAATTAGGGCGTGTTGGCTTTTACTAAAGCAATGCTGCTAAAGCTGCTGCTGTAGGCGTACTCTGATGAACTACTGTGTGCAGCTGATTCAAACAGGCCATTAGTTAGTAAATGTTGCTTAATAAAAAAACTGTAAATACCCACTAGAAGATAGTACACCATAACCCTTTCGTTTTTTTCTGTTGATTTCTAAAAGCTGATTTTGGATTGTTGATTTTGAATAACTGTTGCGTTGTAACATCTTCAAGAAAAAAAACTTTTGCGCCTTTTTATACTTTATCATCCCTAGCGCGTCCATGTGCGTTGTAAAAACATCTTCTTAAATACAAAGATATGCAAAACTTTTGCGTATTTGAGAAAAAAATAACTGTTGCATTCAAAAAAAGATTTTGAATAACTGGATTTTTACAAGCTGAGGTGGTTGGTCATGTATTTTGGAAGTGCTGGTCTGCAGTTTTTCTTGTGTAATTTTCCTGTTTGCTTGAATTTATCAGCTAGAATAGTGTTTCACTCACAACAAATCAGTATCAGGGGTGTCTATGTTTTCTATAATTTTAGCTATCTGTTTCTATTATTGTTCCTAAATCTTTTTTCCACATTAATTAGTATTTAATAATAAGTGTGTATGTACTTGTACGTTGTGACCAGATGCATATTCTTCTCGTAGCTGGTTCAGAAACATGACACAAATAAAAAGTGTGTAAAATATGTGTAAAATAGATGCGTAGAAAAAAGCAAGTTTCTATAGCCAAATCATATCTTGTATGACATCAAGGATAGCAACCACCAAGCCTCACAGTAATCAAAACAATGAATTAGCAATATTATCATGAAAGATATCAATGTCCCCATCTCCTAATTCATTGCCTTTTTTTGACATAGCAAGTTGCTTGACCGACGTTTGCATTTTAGCTTTCATTTCATATTGGTGATGACTATCTATATACAGAGCACTGTCATGAGGTAAACCTCTCTGTTTTTTTTCTAATCTTTTATAAACACTGGAGGATCATTCGCTCAAATTACAACGGTATGAATGCAAATGGTTCCTCTTTAGCAATATCTCCTTTTTCATCTTAAAAAACACAGGATCATGTAATTTTCACTTATATGCCATTTTGAGGAAATATATTAACATCTACAATAACACAAAACACACTATCAAAATATATTTTATTGAGTGCAAATAGCTTGACAACGTAGGTGTCAGTGTATTCTTTTATATAAGCTTTGATCCAAACTAGATAGTTTGACTTAGGACAAAACTGAAAGAGAACTTATATTACTTTGAGGTAACAAAATATATGAGAAATAATTTGAGGTGGATGCGTGTACTAGGCACGCCGAGGGTATCTAATCAGTCGGGGGCCTCTCGGGGCCAGGAGATGTGCAGGTGCTGGTGCAGTGCACACTCACGTACGTCTGGCCTGTCCCGAGGTTGCCGGGCAAAAGACAGCCAGCGCGCGGCGGGTGCAACAAACCATGCATGTTCCAGCCTTCGGCCTTCCAGGCGGCGCCGGTGCTCCGACGATATCAGGCCGACGCGTGGGCGGCCGCCGAGACTCGTAGCTCGGAGACTCGCCGGACCACCAGTCCACCACAATTCACATCCAGCATGGTGTCACCTCGGGTTTTTTTACGCCAGATGATGGCCGCGAGATCCGCGTCTCAACCTGGGGTTCGGGCCGTGTGGACCTCGACCTGTGCGTTATCAGATCTCGACTAGATTAGGAGAAATCCACTTTCTCCGGCTGGCAAATGCAGCAGAACATTGTTTATGGTTGGTGTGGTGGCCACTGGCCATTTTCTGGAGGAGGACTGGACCTGCTCCCAAAACCACGTGCGAATTCCTTCGGTCTCAGATGCATAGGGAAGCAAATGCTCTGTCACGATCAGCTGAAGAGCATTGTTTAATCGTCATCGGCATCGACATCCAGCTTTGTTTAGCTTGCCACTTGCATTATTTTACTCTTCTGTGTCTTCTCTCATGGCGACCCCGAGCCGATAACCTATGTTAATGACGAGATTAGACTAGTGATTCGATCCATATATGAGATGCTTTGTCATCGTCACCATGTCCCCAACCTTTTGGCTGCATCTCAGGTTCTCTGCTCGGCAATAAGCGGGGGTCAGTCAGACTGTCGAACGGTCATGCTAAGGTCAAACCATGAATGAAATTAGTTAAACTAAGTGTTATTATGCGCTGCTTAAATCAATATGAGATGCTGCGATATAGGTGTGGGCGGCGTTCAGAGGTGAAGCTTGATGACGCTAATAAGAGCCTCGACGAAGGGAAGCAGCGAGACGGGAGACACAAATGGAGGCAAGGCGAGGAGGGGAAAAGGGCGGTGCACTGACGTTGAGGCAGAAGCGAGGGAGGTGACATGGGTGGCAAGAGGCAAGCAGATAAAAAAGAGAGAAGAAAGAAAGGAGAAATAGGACGAAAGAAAAATAAAGAAAGAAAAGAGAGGAAAATAAGGGTATCATAAATATTTCACTTTTATCTATACCACGAGAAGCTATTTTATCGCTTCTAGAGAGGAGATGTCTCCAACCCACTTTTTATCTAGTTATTTTAGCGAATGTTCTTCTAGAGGACATGCCCGTTACCAAATAAAGTTGTTCCATAGAGGAGTCAGAGCCACACAAGTTTTAGGCCATGTTTAACAGATTTTCCAGAGCTTTCTTTGTAGGAGCTTTACCAAATAGTTCTGTGAAGTGATTCTCTAAAATAAACTAAGAGGTTCGGAGCTAAAAAGTAGATTCTCCTTGTAGTGATTCCCCATCGTGATTACTGAGAGCGTATATATTTCTCTTATATCTCAATCTTCGGTCACCAATGTCCTAGGGTTGGTGATGTGATATATAACTAAGAGTCAAATGCACCAGTAGCCCTCAAACTTGTAGGGACGTGTCACATAGTCCACGAATTTTGAAAATGCATTTCTAGGTCATTAAACTTGTTAAGTGATACACCACAGGTTCATACCAGCTACATGGGCATTTCTCATTGATATGGCAAGGCAACATGCCAAGTATATATTTTTTACTTTTAACCCATAATAGTTATTTTTCTTTAAAAACTTGCATGGTTGGCTGTGTGTGCGCATTTTCCGGTCGTGATGAGGTATCTGCATGGGAATGGAGAGCTTCTATGTGGTGCTTGGTGGGCGATGGTAGGGTGATGCCGTGTGCTAGAGGTTCCTGCAAAGTTAGCAAGAGGTCGGTACGGTACAAAGTGGCCAATAGAAATACTTTGTTTCTTTGGTTTATTCAGAGACCTTCAGATTTGGCTACTGAAAGCACTCACTTTGATGTGTTGTTTTCTCAGTAAGGCGATTGAGTTGTGTCATAGAAATTGTCGTCTGACTAGTAGATCAATGTTTTTTGTGTGTGTGGTGGGGGAGGGGGGGAGGGGGGACCAAATGTATAGGATATGATACACAAATTTATACTGTTTTAGGTGTGAGTTACTCTACGTCTAGTGGAGAATGCTTCTCGTATACTATATGTTTGGGGTTTGTATGGACGCCGATGAGTCTGTCTAGGGTTCCTAGCTATGAATGAGTCACCCTACCTCTCCTTATATAGCCTGAGGGTTGAGCTACAAATGGAATATCAAATGGTATCAATATACAGTTTTCTAGTTTATTACAATGATATCTATCAGATCCTAGGGATCAACATGACTTCCATGGTTCCCAAGGCTATCATGCGGATATCTTGCTTTCTTGCATCATGTCTGTCTTAGGCCTCTTCTTTAGCAGGCTTGGATCACATCATCTTTATCGAGCTTATCTCCTAGCAATGAGGGCACCTAGAGCCCAATACCGACATGTTGATTGAATCTTCACAGTCGGCGACTAGAGGCATTTGTTTTGCGTGTTGGCTTCATGATTTGCAGCGGACTGTGTCACCTATCCTTGCATAACAGTGGTTAGTCCAGAATAGATAGTGTTGGTAGATAGCGCAAGCAAAAATGATGTCGTAATAGCTATACAACTTGCAGCGGATTGCGATGACTTTTTCCTTGCATGGCAGTGGCTTGCTCGCACTACAACAAACCTCTTAATCCATGATGAAAAAATTCCATCTCAGATCACAAAAACTGTCACAAAGGAGTGTTTATGATGGTTTTAGATATCATCTGGATTTAGTGACACAAATTAACCTGTGTGACTTTCTTTTGGAAACCATCATAGATTAATACAATCCATGATGGTTCTAGACTGTCATAGAACAATCCCAGGCCCAGTTAGTCTAGTCCAAACCCAATGTCTATGACGAAAATAACGTCTTAGAAGAATTGCCACATCATAGATGCTTACATCACCGTACCAACCCATTTATTGAAGTCTAGACAAATGTTTTGATCCAAAGTTAAATGTGTAGTTTTAACACAAATGAGACAATTTAATTAATCAAGCATGCTGATACATACAATATCTCATGTTTTTGTCTAGCATCAAATCAGATACAAAGTATCAAGTTCCATACAAGTCTCAAGCTCTCATGTTTTTGTCTAGCATAAAAAATAGATTGGTGCAGGGCATGCCTTTATAGTGGCGCAAGAAGTGACTATGGGTGTGTTGACTTGATAGTTTTGTCATCCATGACATGGTGTTGGGCTAGTTTTGGAGTATCATCACTTGTGCCTCCTTTTGCCGAGGGGGTAGTGGCGTGGTTCGGCGGTGCATTTTTGTTGTGCGGGCTGTGTTAATGTCTCAACCCAACCACCTAGTGTAGTTATATTTTCAGTTATTATTAGTTGTTGCTATAGTTGTTAAGTCGTGTTGCTCTGTTGTGTTATTATTGTTGTTTTTATGTAATCTAGATTCAGTTTTTAACAGAATATAATAGGTAGCTCTCCTGTTCGATCCGTTTTTTTTTTAAAAAAAACTTGTGCGGTTGTTTGACATTGTCATACTGAGGATATTCATCAGGATTCAGGGGTGAGTTGGGTGACAGGATGTATCTAGACTAAAAATACTTGTCGTCAGAAATAAGCAGATCAGCGGTGAGCTGGATAGCCGAAAGGTACACTCATAAGTCTGCTAGTTTTTGTCCCCAAAGGATAAAAAATCTCTGCTGTTGCACAGAAAAAAATATTAGATCAAGTGCAGAGCACACTTGGTCGTCAGGCAATTTATGTAATACATTCATGGGCGCGCACGAAGCCCTTCAGATCAGATCACCGCATTATGTTTTCATCAAATATCTCTGCACTATATATATAGACCACCCATTCTGTTAGCAGTTACGTCAAAATGTTCTGTAAACAGCACCGAACGTGGGACTGGCTCGGGATTGGTGGACTGATCGATCCACTGTCCTGATTCACAAAAGCGCCTAACCCCACTTGGCAATTCATCTAATCTGCTGGCACCCACTGTTCGTGCACTGTCCTTTCCTGCAATTTGCCTATATTTTTGTTTCTGAAAGCAGCAATCTAAGTGTAAATAAACACGCACGCATCACACCTAGGTTGGAGCTTCGTCCTCAGTGCGCAGCATATGGCAATCATAGACTTCATAGTACTAGAGAAACCTCATAAATAAAAAATATAACTTGAGGAACCAATTAAACCAAATTGGAATATACAAATCAAGTGTTGAAACTCTGTATGCATGATGATGGCCAAACTCAAAAAAGAAAATGGCAATGTTCCTCTAGAGAATAGAGACCCATACACAATGGGTACATGATTATTGGGTGGCAGATTCATCTGCTCGAATCTAATATCTGTAACACTACTAAACTTATCAAAAGACCCCGCAACCATCTTGACTTGGAACGAAAATGGAACCATAAAGTATTAGTCACGTTGTACTGCACCGAGTAGCCGAGCTCAAAACTAAAGCTAAAGCCCCTCCGGGTGGTCCGGTGGTGACCATGAAAGCGACATAGCTGGGTGTCTGCCCTCGCTCCCCTCCGCTTCGATTCCCACACACCTGCCGCGCAATACAGCAGTTGAGAGCGCAGGAGCTCCAAGGTAGCTAGCTAGGAGACGAGGAGGAAGAAGAAGAATAGGGTCGTCGCCGACTCCCCGCGCATGAAGAGGGAGCAGTCCTTTGAGTTTGGGGATCCCAGTGCCCAAGATGCTATGGGATCTGCTGCCTCGGAGTCGTCTTACAGCCCTCCCGGAGCTGTGTTTGGGCTCTCCCCACCGGAGTCGGCCTCGCCGCGCAGCGGCCGGCATAACAGAAGGTACACGCATAAACCCGATGAGCTGATAGATACTGTATCTTCTCAGCTCTTAATTTGCTAAACAAGTAGCATGCTTGTCTAGTGCAGTGTGGATTATCATGGCTATTAATCGGCTCCTTGCTTTCTTGCTTCTTTTGGGTCGTTTCCTTTTGTTAATTTCTCTACTTTTTGTTCTGACTGCCCTCTCCAGATCTTGATGAGCCTGCCTGCTAGTTGGTTTTAGTTCTGTGTATTGTTGCAGCGTTCTATCTTCATTTTTTTTTTTGCGAAAGAAAAGAGAGCTGCTCTATCTTCTTCATGTTCATATGTGCTACTAAATCTATCAGAATGTGTGTCTATAGATGGCCAGAGCTATATATTTCCGTCTTCAAGTTTGTGCCGATTCATAGACAAGATTTCAGGAAAGAAACAGTAACATACACTCAGAAGTCGATGCATGATCATAGGTCAATTCCCGTTTATATTAAATACAGATCGAGTACAGTTGGATAACCTCGTCGTACTATGTTTACAACTCAGACTTAATAGTTTATTTTGCTAAAAACAGTACAATACAGTGGCGTTGGAATTGGAAAGTAAGGGTCAACTACATGAATGCATATGCAACCCCATCTTCTTTCTCTCATACATCCTTCGATCCTAGCTACCAGACATGATGGCTAGCTAGTTCCATTCTTGAGTGTAACTATATTTCATGGACTGGGAAAATAACCTAATGCATGCATGATAAAGATATAAATTTGCGCATATGTGAGGATTCCATCCGCGCACTATGGTCAAAATACAGCATAATTTTTTTAAGAGATTAGAATCATCGTATAATCCTTTGTTGGGAATTCTTCATATTTCCCTTAGAAGAAGCATATTCTCCATCCCTCAGCCATGGCCATTTGTAGTGAGACTTCAAACCCCAAAGCAACCTTTTCCTATAACCTTTTCCCATAGTGGAGGGCTCCTTTGCTTAAGAGCCCTAGATAACCACTAGTACTACTAAACTTATGTGCTTTTGCACATTTTAATCATGCTTATATTGAAAAGGGCTGCACACATAGTGACCCCCTCACTATCCTCTATCATTCTTTTTTCTTTCCTTTGAACAGAAGTCTAGGATTGATTAAATTTTAGGACTTAAGCAAAAGCTACATTTCCCTTCCAAATGTGAAATAAGGAAATAGAAAGAGGTAGCACTGGATCATGTATGCAAAGTCGCCGGTTTTGATCATGCAACCGAAGGTCAGACATGAATTTATACTTCACGTGAATTTGGCATCATTGTAGGTTTCAAAATGGAAGGGTACTCCCTCCATTACAAATTATAAGTCGCTCCATCTTTTCTAGATATACAATAAATGTTATATTTTTAGACATAACATATATCTAGATGTATAGTAAAAGTTGCGTATCTATAAAACCTAGAATAACATATAATTTAGAATAGACAGTAAGAAATATGATGACTTTGTATACATAGCCACAGTCGTGTGGAAAAATCATGGCAGCGTATGCCTGAATATGCTTGACAAGTTCATCGCATATTACGTTCATGCATTCTTCATGGATCTACCAAGGAGAACAAAAGAAAGGAAGGATACATAAATAATTAGGACCAAGAGGTGACATTAATTTTTTTCTCTTTATTATGGTCCTTGGAAGGTATTTAAATCACAATTAAACTAATGATGCCTTGGACGTAGGTCGTCATTGTACCTTACTTCCCTAATACTACTATATACAATAGTAATATCAGTCTGCTTTCTTGATACCTTATAAGGATATATATAGTAAGAAAAGCATAACTCGAACCTGTTTGCATTCGTGCCCCAATTGTTTTTTGTTTCTTCTCACTACACAATAATCTCTAGTAGGGTCATTCTTTTCAGCAACGCTGACCTCCAAATTGATCACCGTATTACTCAATTACACAGTATATTAGTTATGGCACCTACTTTATATGATCCACTTGTAGGACTTCTTTGTACAAATGAACACAAGACATAATAGAAATCTTTCACCAAGCTATAAACATTGCGATTAATTCTCTATGAGCAATCTTATCTACGGTTTCTATATATATATGGTCCATCTAGATAGAACCTTTAAAGTTTTGCTTCCTAGTGCCACATGCTATATATCTCCATTTTTGTATTGTTACTCATGTTCTTATATCTCCTATAAAACACATATGGAATTATTGATAAAGTATAATTTTTGTTATACTTATCTTATTTACCTATATAGTTTTCAAATAATGTTGCAGGAGGGATAGACCTTCATGGGTCAGACTCACGTACACACCTTATTTTGATGGTCACTTGTGGCGAAAATATGGGCAAAAGAAAATCAAGGATGCTGAGTACCCTAGGTAATTGACTTGTCAAGTCTTTTTAATTGTATTAGTTCATATGGAAAACTGCTCCATCACCACTTGTTTTGATATCATTTGATTATTATACTCATGATGGATTTAAGACACTCTAATAAGAGAACAAACATGAGCATGTCAGCTTATTTTCTTTTCAATTGATCAAACTAGTCGGTAATCTAGTTGGTCATTTATGATATTTAAGGAAAAAAACAGCTCAATTTGACGACATAAACCCATTAAATCTTCAAAGATAACTATAAAAATCTTAAACATAAGGGATAAATTCAGAAGTTACAAAAAGAGAAGTGTTTATAATCCTCTCAACTATATGGCTTATTTCTCCCAAAAGATTAATAGTTAAGCATCTAGCTCTTTATATTCACTTTAGAAAGCACATTTTGAGGTACATTATTCACTTTAGAAATGCTTTTATTGGACGTCTTGTTCACCACAATTTTATTTTTGGAACAGTGAGAATTAATCATTCAATCAAGGTTGATATCTTTGTCATGTTTCTTATTTGTTGGGCCTATCTTTCATGGTTGGAAAAAAAAATTTGGGGCAAAAAAGAGATTACATGACATTGTTTGAGCTCAAAAAGTTATACAAGATCCCAAATGTGCGGTCAATCGTACAACGAAATAATATGTCCTGGAAGTAGCCGCACAAAATCCTATCTAGCACGGTCAATGCTTAATTATTAGCATGCATGGCTCCTTACATAACCCTTGAGTTATTAAATAAGTGTTACTCCATCTATTCTAAATTATAAGACATTTTATCTTTTCTAGATACGTAGCTTATAATACAATTAGATATGCGCTATGTCCAGTTATAGATATATATAGTAACCATAATTTATCTAGAAAAGTCAAAATAACATCTTATAATTTAGAATGAAGGGAGTAAGTTTCAGCATATCTTTCTAGTACCTCATAGTTCTTGATAAAGAAAAAGTGCATGACGCACTTCCTTGACCTCATGTCACACAACGATAGTTATATTCTTTGGTTGTACTTTAACCACCTCAATCTTCATGTACTGAGATGAAAAACTATTAATTTTTGGTCTAAATATATGTGAATTGAGGCGGATTAAAGTGCAGCCAAACATAAGGCCTAAGCTCAGCATGGATATTGTGTATCCTCATATATCGCCGCCTTTAATTTGCGCCACACAATGCTAGGTCGTCGATTAATTAGTCAACCATTGTCAACCCTATAGCAGGGGTTCAAGGATTAGGATGTTGTTGTTATCGACACTAAGCTCAATTCGAAGAGAAAGGGGAGCAGAAAGGAAGATGATGTTGCCACGGCAAGCAGGGCCATGTCCTCTCGTGATGAGGATGGCGCGGCAAGGTGGCCTTTAAGGATACAAGATGAAGCCTGATCTCATGGATAATGAATTCTTAGAGCAAAACATGAACGTGGGGGCATAGAATGGAGTAGCCATCTCGTGCTCAAATACTAGTAGATGGAGGCGGCGCGTAGGCATTGCACGGCTAGGACGAGGCTGCTAGCTGCTATATCTAGTTTATTGCTAATTTATTGCTTGATCCATATACTTCTTTAGTGGTTAACCCAAAGTTATATATTTTGATATCCCATCACGCAACCTAATCTAGCTCTATATGCAGTTACGCACCCTTTCTCCAAATAATTAGCTATAGATGGCCCTAGCTAGTTTGGATTCCTAGTAACATGCATCTTTTGTACTCAGCATCGTCATTTGGACATTAAAAAAGCACTTAATAAGCTGGCTTTGGATATGCTCGAGTAATGGCATTGAGAAGTGTACTTAGGCCAGTCTCAATGCATAGTTTCATGACACAGTTACCAAGACTATAAATTAGATAACCGAGCCACAAGGGTTTCATGGGGATGAAACTCCTCTCTCATCTTATGAAACTCCTTCATTTAATGATCTTGCCAAGTCAGCAATTTTGCTTATGTGGCACCCTATTTAATGTGCATGACACTCTTATGAAACATGCATTGAGACTAGCCTTATATACAAACTAAAGGTCAAAACGAACAAAATTAGTTGATTACATAACTCTTACATATAATGGATGGCTTGCTATAGTCTATAATAAGAAACAGTCAATATACATTGATCGATGCAGAAGATGAAAGATATTAATATGTTTCCTTTTCTAAAAAATAAAAATGCTGATGCCGCTGCAGGCTATACTTCAGATGTTCTTACCGTGAGGACAGGCAATGCCTGGCCTCTAAGCTGCTGCAGCAGAAGAACGGCGACGACCCACCACTGTACGAGGTGACCTACACGTACGAGCACACGTGCGGCGCACCGCCCGTCTCGTTCCCGGATATCGTGGCCGAGCCGCCGCCGGCCGCCAGGGAAGGTCTGGTGCTCAGGTTCGACTCCCCCGGCGGCCACGGCGGCCACGCACGGATGCAGCAGAACGGACACTGCCAGCAGTCCACGTCTCGGAGTCCGTTCATGATGCTCAGCTTTGGTTCCAGGAGCCAGACGCACGATCAACATCCTGCCGTCTTCCGCTCTGACTTGGAGGCCGGATCATCGTCGTTTCCCACCGAGGCGCCGCCGGCGCCGCCACCACCGGCAAACGGCGACGGTGGGGACATGCTCTCGACATTGAACTCCTTCGCATATGATTTCGACAATCAAATGCACTTCGGCGATCACACGTATTTACCTCATAATAATAGTAATTACGATTATGATGATTACTGATCAGATGTGTGTAAGCGCTGCGAATCGCAAGCCTGCTCGTTACAACATGTGGCGTCCTTTGATCTTTATTATGTGAAAGTATATTTATGAGAAACTGGTATATATATATATATATATATATATATATATAGATGTCTACTTGCTCACGTAATTAAGTATGAGAATATACATGCTTTTTTTCCTAATTAAAGGGATTAATTACGCATAATCCACCCTTTACCTAAACTAATCATTGAGCTGAGCATGGTCTGTATCATCTTATTTCTGATTAAAAATGGGGGAAAAAAATGTTGTGTTGTTGTTTCCTTAGAGCATCTCCAAGAGTGCTTCATATTCCTTCTCTATCCATGTTTTTTAGAAAAAAATCATCTCCAAGAGTTCTCCATATCTCTTCCCCATCTTTCCCCACTTTGCAAACCATCGTCACCTGCGCGCAAATATACGCGTGGCCTGGGAACACTCATCCGAAGAAGTAGAAGGAGGTGGGAAATGAAAAGAAGGAAACCATGTTTCTCGCCATACTCATTTTTTGTCTTCCCTATACATGGAGTCTCAAGACAAGACTTTCATTTTATTGCTGAGCAACCATGTTAAGTGTCATGGAGATTCAACATTAAAGTCTAATTGGATAGCCTAGATGAAGAATAGAGACAAAGCTAGAGCTAGTTCGAATCCCTTGCTACAGTTGTGAATAGGCCAGCAGCGAATTCCAATCCCATTCCCAGACTTCTAAATGAAGCATCGCTAATCTCGCCTCTAGGCCCTCAAGACAATGTTTGGTGTCATGGGGGTGTTAAGTTCTGCTCACATATAACACTAGTCGATAATATAGACAAGACTTCATCTTAGTTTAGTGTAGTATATGGTACATAAGTTGCTTTTAAATCTATATATATTGGTCAAACTTTTTTCTTGCATTATGGCAGTGGGCCTTTAATTAGTGTGCCGACCAAAGGCCCATATGGCACATAGAGATTGGATCATTACTAGTCAAGGACCTTCTAGATTGGTGTTTGATTGTACAAACCAAACCTAGAGTATTCTTACCTATCAATCTACTATTTGCCACATATTATCCTTGCTTAGATGGTATCAGACTTAATGATCCTCGACCAGTGATTCTGCTACATACCTAACTCTAGCCTCCTATGGTCGATGACTAGCCTTTTCTCACTGCCCCATGCCTTCCCTAACTAAGGACAACACAGAGGACACACCTAGCAAGCAGAGAGGACGCCAAAGCAAACACTACAACTACACCATTAATTCGACGCTTCAAACCCTAGCATAGGCGCCAGTGGCGCATCATTCATCCCCAATAACAGTCCCAATAATAGACAGTCCCTAGAGTGTGTTGGTGGTCCTTCAACTCTTGGACCAGGTCCATACAAATGTGGCCCACCTAAGGCCTCCAACAAGTCATGTCACTAGTGCAACCTGGTAGCCTCACTAGATGACTTTGGCTATAATTTTTCATAAACAATATTTTTAAAACTCAAGCTATTCTAAATTATAGATCACTTTGGCTATATCCATATCAAACTTCTCTAGCTTTGATCAAGTTTCCACAAAAAAATATTGACTATATATAGCTTTGACCAAGTTTCTAAAAAATGATTATCTACAAATTCTAATAATTACATTATTAAGATATATATTTTATATTGGACCGAGCGTAGCTCAGAACTACCTACTCAGGTTCAAGTTTTTCAACTTGAACGGGTGCTCATATTTTCTAGTATTATTCCAAGATTTGACAATGCTATTATCTTAGTGGTAGCCGGTAGGTTGTTTAATACCTAGCAACAGAGGCTACCGAAACCCCTTATTAGTGCCCTGATAATGTGATTGACCCTCTAACTGATTTCATTAATCAATCAGGGGTTACACCCATCGGATGCACTCGCACACCTCCGCTGATTCTCTTAATTGATCAGGGGCTACACCCATCGGATGCACTCGCACACCTCTGCCGAATAATCGGAAAGGCCTATTGGCCCAAGATAGCCCACTCCAAAAAGCGACTCAAATGCTTAAAATATACTCCTCAAGATAAGCATGTGACCAAGCCCCTGCATCTAGGGGAACGAAAAGGCTCTGGCGTTCATGACATTGGACGACAACGACTGACCAAGGATGCCCAGGAAGCATGGGCACTCGTCACACCATCCCCGACCAAGCGTTCACCTATGATGACATCTAGAATATCCCGCCAGGCTTTAACATACAGAGCCATAGGGCTTTATGCCTTGTCGGAGCTCTCGGTCTCCTCATCCACATGAGGTTGCATCGGCCGCTCCCAGTTTGGGATCACCCATGGGTCATGTAGCAACACAAAAAGAAGACGTGCACCGCCTCTACATGAGGAAGAAGATGGGCGCATGAGCCCGTAGGTCAATCTCTCCTAATACAACACCTACCACTTTGGTGTACAACAAATGCCATGGAGAGGGGGTGAAGGCATGCGAGACATAATAGCATCTCCAAGCTTTGATGATATCTCTAGGTTCTTGCAGAAGGTGTTAGAGATGTCTTGTCAGACATGACCATCAAAGAAGGGGACAACACCAAACATCTCCAACAACTTGAAGATTAGGATATGAAACTCTAGGGCTCTTGTTCGCTAAGAGATCGATGAGCAACCTTACTCATTGTAATCCTCTCGCCCCTCCCCCTCAGGGATATAAGGGGGATAGAGGCTCCTTTAGTCTCGGTTGAGAACATGTTTTAATCCCAGTTATGAATCTGGGACTCTTTAGTCCCGGTTGCCTTGAACCTGGATTAAAGGTCCTTTGAGGATTAAAAAAATAATGCCTCCCACCTGGATTTGAGGTCCTTTGAGGATTAAAAAAATAATGCCTTGAACCTAGATTTGAACCCAAGACCACATGCATAGCCTCAAATGTACCTTTACACAATACATGTGACTTTAGACGTGATGATTTCCTTTTAAACTAACTCGTCAAACTTTTACTCCGGGTTGGTAATACCAACCGAGACTAACAGAGCCTTTACTCTGGTTACCAATGGGGACTAATGTAGATTCTTTAGTCTGGGTTGGTGCTACCAACCTGGACTAAAGGTCCTCTGACACCCAAGAAACTTGGACCCGAGATTAATGCTCACATTAGTTGGGGCCTAATTCTAGCCGATATTGATGTACTGAACCGAAAGTCTTTTCTTTACTAGTGGGTCCATTGTAAGAACTCGATTGGCCATTCTAACACGAAGAACTCATTGGTGTACATAGGGCTTAGACACCCGAACCATGATAAACCTTTGTGTTATGAGTACCAAACCACCAAAGTCCCGCACATCGACCCATTGATTGATCGACAAATTACTCGCCGAGGTTACGAACCCAGACCAACAATAATGTTCCCCTCGACAATAAGGCACCTATGGTGACTTTATCAACTTTAGGTCGTTGCCTTATTTTTTTTCCAGAGGTGCTCATAGGGTTGAATTTGTGTGTTTGTTGGCATCTACATCTATACTTTGTAACTTGCAAAAAGAAGATATATATTTTATAGAGAATTTGATTAAACATATTTGATCTTGTAGATATTGATGTGTTTTTCTATAAATTTAGTTAAACGAGGGAGTTTCGACTTACAACAAGCTAAAATGATATATTAAATTGGGGACCCTACCAATCTCCTAAATGTACGACCAGCTTTTGGAATCAGAGTCAGGGCTCCTAAACCTAATGGGCCAACTCCAAGTCAATCTAGAACCGGGTTAGGCTCTGGTTGGTGAGAGTAACAATAGCGTCAGCATAACGTTAGGCCTTTTGAGTCACTGGGCTTTCATACTGGCGATGTGCAATATAAGGCCTTGTTTACGCATCAAATCTGCATGAAGCACTAAATATAGAAGAAAACAAAAACTATACAGTTTATCTGTAATTTACAAGAAGAATCTTTTGAGCCTAGTTAATTTATGATTGGACAATATTTGCTACAAACAAACGAAAATGTTACAGTACCAAAATCCGAAAACTTTTCGGAAGTAAACATGGCCTAATCCTGATTGGTGAATCCTGAGAGCCACATTCGCGCGGATTTCTCCATCAAGACCTCGCTGCTTCGTGGGAACAGAAAAAATTGAAATTCAAGTACAGAGATCACTCTCCTTGACTGTCAGGATCATCAAGTTGGTAAGTAGAAACATTCAGACGAGCATATGGATTTGACCTGCATCATGCATGCATAATGCCACAGCAGGGTCAAAACTGAAAACCCCATACGCGGTGTGTTCACCTTGACCCTGTGCCATGTGTTGCATGACATGCTGCGGCTCTTGATTGCTACCGAGTATTACGATCATTCGATAGGCCATACATAGGCCCGTGTCCCTATCCGACGTCTCTTGTGGGACTGAACTTGGAAATTCGTTGCAGAGGAGTTTGAAATGGCAGCTCCGGCGACGTACTATATTGTCAGTTTGCAGCAACCTAATAATACGGTGGCATACGTACAGTCATAGTAGATACTTCTACTCTATTATCAAATCATAACACTACAGCTCTCAAGTCAGACTCAGCATTGTTTTTTCTTTTTGTGACAATGAGTCAGACTCAAGGTTGACCACCAGAAAGCAGAGACCGAAATTTCTGCTGCATCTGCATGTACTGTACCATGATACGGCATAGAGCAGTCAACCTCTATCTGTGTTATAATCTGTCCATAGATCCGTCAGTCAGAAGACCGGAATTATCAAATGAAAAGACCCCGCTGACATTAGTGATCAACTTAGATTAATGAAAAGGAGTTTGAGCTAGTCAATCAAGCTCAAATTTGAGCAATCTCTGAAAAAAAAAATATTGGCAAGCTAGGTTGATCGCAGTCAACGGTCCGTCTGCATAAATACTCGCTTCAGCAAGACCCAGAGCTAGATACCACAAAACCCCCTCGCGACTCCTACTATATACTTGACCCGATTTCTTTGGTCATCGTCTGAGAATCTAAGATGGCATTTGATCGAGACGCCAAGCTGTTCGACGTGCTCGCCAACGGTTACCATCTCAACACCCAGCTCCAGGCATTGCTCGTCGGCCGTCCCCTGAATAGCATCGGCCAGCAGGAGGCCATGGCGTTCAGCCAAGAGCTCTCGCGAGTGTTCAAGTTATCCATGTCCATGCTGAACTGTAACACAGTGACAAGATTGAGGACGGCGCCGGAGATAAGGGCCGGCGATAGCTCCGGCGTCATCATTCAGGCGGTGAAGGATAAGCGTGCAAGGTATTATGCGCTGATTACTGAAGGCGTGTGAACTGTTGTTTTTGTCATTTCAACTTTGTTTACCTTTTTTTTTCTTTTTTATGAGAAACTTAGCTTGGTTGGTTGTGGACTGTGTTTGGATTGCGTAATCACGAATTCACCATGCTGTTGCTAGGAGTGATAATGGGGAAGTGGTTACTCCCGTCAAGAAGAGTAGAGAAGATGGGGTTACTAGAAAGGAGATTACGGCCTCGCCATACAAGGATGGTTACGAGTGGCGAAAATATGGGCAAAAGAACATCCAGAACTGCAATTATGTGAGGTGAAAGTCCTATAATCCCTCTAATTCAAGAATACATGTTAAACTCTATTTTTAGAATTTCTACGAGTAAAACTTTCAAAACTTTGACCATCAATATATAATATACAATTAAATGAGATATGTTTACTTGGCGAAAAGATGTAAGCTAGGTTTACATTAGAAACTTCAAGAAATGCATTTTCATCATATTATTTATATTTATATGAAAAAAAAATCATATTTTCAAAGAAATTGCTAGTATTATATTAATTGTGGTTTAATTCGTGGTACCTAGAAGCTAGGGCATGCATTGTCATATGCTGTAACAAGAAAATATATAAAAATATAGTCTCCATCTAGTAAACAATATTTCGCTACTCCATCTTTCTAAATTATAGTTCATTTGAACTTTAGAAAAATCCACCAACATCTATAACATTCAATTAGTTTAATTAAATTCTCAATGTAATATGGTTTGTCAATGTATTTATTTGAACATGTAGATGTGTTAGTATTTTTTAAGAAAGCTTTATTAGAATAAGAGAAGTTTGATTTGGGATAAAATTAAAACAAACTATAATTTGAAAAGGATCGAGTATGATTTAGTGGAATCTGTTATTCCAAAAATATTAGATATAATAAAAGGAACTTGTTCTCTGAAAGGTCGATCGTCATCCAAAGAGGTTGGTTCTATCCATGATCTATGAATATTTGTTCATAGATCTGGATAATGTACACTTAGGTCTTGTTTGGTTCCTCTTGCTAAATTATAGCTAGCTAAACTCTAGTCACTTTAGTAGCGAAAGTTTCAAACACATTGACTAAAAGGAGCTAAAATAATTTAGTTCTATTAGTCACCTAAGAGTAGCTAAAATAATTTTAGATAGCTAAAATTTAGTAAGGGGAACCAAACAGAGACCCGGAATTGCTGGTGTTTCTAATGAGCAACGCCCTTTGTCATGGTAAAGAGGGAATTTCATAAGAATTATGTTGGAATTATGGTGCATATATATCCTGCAAAAAGAAGTCTTTGGTAATCGTAAGCCATCTACTACTAGTACTACAAATCAAGGCACGCTTGATTACCTGCAACACATATAATGTCCAAGCCATTTCATAGTAATTAGTACACTAACTTAACCACGCGACTAAGTCCATTTCACTGCCGTCATCTGGAACACAATGAGATGCACGCTTGCACACAGCCGAAGACTTGACTTGCGTCGTCAACATGCATGGTCAAGCTTAACCACCATCCACCACCCCATCATCCATAGACCACAGTACAGTATGGTCCTTTGTCCTGTTTTGGAAACAATTAATGCGCGAGGTCCATGGTCATCAAGCATCAAACTTTCCTAATCGTAGCTGTGTGTAATGCGCAATCTCTGCAGGTACTACTTCAGGTGCAGCCGCGACCGGCGTTGCGAAGCGAAGAAGAAGGTGCAGCAGCAGGACGACGGCAGCGGCCGGGGCCAGCCGCTGTCGCCTCCCATGTTCGAGGTGACCTACGTGAACGAGCACACGTGCCATCTGCTCCGCGCCATTGCCAACGACGGCGACGCTGCTAGGATGGCGGCGTCGCCCCGGACCACGAACCGGTGGTCCCGCGTCCTCGGGGTCGTGGACACCGCGAGAGACGACGACCACGGCGGCGGCGTCCTGTTCAACGATCTGTCGTCGTCGTTTCCCCGCATCGGCGGCGGCGGCGGCGACGACGCCCAAGAGAACGAGACGATCGTCTCGTGCCTCGCGACTGTCATCAGCGGAGGAGCAGCGCCGTCGCCGCCCCCGTGGCCGCCAGCAGCGGCCGAAGCGGGCGCGAGCGATCATCCTGCTGCAGCGTCGTCGTACGGCGTGCCGCCGCCGATGCAGGCCTCCGGACACTCGGCGAGCGTGGCGGAGGATGGTGGTGGGACGACGACGACGACGACGACGATGATGATCGACGACATGGACACGGACTTTTGCTGGGATCCCTCGTCGTTTTGTGCGGTGGGGGAGGGAGATCAGCTGATGATGGACCACCGCGACATGCACGTGGATGTCGCCCGGCTCGCGGACACGGTGTGGCCGCGGCACACCTCCGCGGGTGCGTCTTGGCGTTGAGGTTATTAATGGCACTGTGCCCACAAATATAGGCAGGCATGTTTCGCAAAAACATGCTTGCATGGAAGCTGCAGCATGCAGGATCACTGATGGTGACAGTGAAGTGAGTGAGTGATGACAGATATAACAACAGACCAACACGAACGATGGTCGTCGATGGAGCCGAGTAGCCGACCGGCAGGCAAACGGCCGGTCGCTGCCTCGCTGTAGTACGTGGCTAGACTTAGCGCGTGTGATCGAGTGTCCTGAAGTAGTACTAGTCGGCAGTCGGTGTTGTCGAGAGTACTGTGGATCAGTGTCGGGTCACTTTATGAGTAGTTGTGAGTCGTGAGCAGCATGCGCCCCAGTGTTTGTAGCCGTGAGAGACAAAGACGAGAGTGGAAGTGAGTGATGATATGCAAACACCGACGTCTGTTTGAATGAAACGGTAATAGCAGTATGCAGTCTCTTCTCCTGACATCGTCCCTTTATGGGCTGGGCCTGAAGGGAATGATAGAATTAAGTACGACGGCAGCCCACCAGCCTCGGCTGCATGCATATCTCGGCCCGCGGGTTCATCCAAATTAATCGGCCCAACTAACAAATGACTGACCAACTGGCCAGCTGAGTTCCTCTCTCTCTCTCTCTCTCTCTCTCTCTCTCTCTCTCTCTCAAAAAAAAAAAAAAAAAAAACTGGGGCGGGGCCTTGGTTTGACTGAACCGGCGGTACCCCCGCCTCCTTCTATTCGGCCGCGCCTTCCCCCCCCTCCCTTTTGTTCTCATTGCAATATCATC
>Ga0182004_10000260_pt1 | contig 28866 bp, 18 predicted proteins | sample Sormic07211540_1_FD_120479 | JGI IMG/M metagenome (GOLD analysis project Ga0182004, IMG submission 120479) | Endophyte microbial communities from Sorghum bicolor roots, Mead, Nebraska, USA - 072115-40_1 MetaG | ecosystem: Host-associated > Plants > Roots > Unclassified | place: USA: Nebraska...
GGACATTTTTTTCTAACGATATAAAACATTACCTTAGCCACATCATAGAAAGGTCAACACAATAGAGTTTGTGAGCTTACGACTCCACGCTCTCTGTAAAGTCATTTTAACATCGATATTTAGTTTTATAATGTTGTTATCTTATCATGTGATTCTTGTGTTTTTATATAAAATATTAGCTATCCCGTAGCAACGTACGGGCACGCTACCTAGTCCTAGCACTAAAACAAAGGATGTGTTCACCAAACAGTTTTTTTTTTTTTTGCCAAGCACGCCACGGAAAAGCTAGCAACGGCCCGCCCAAAACGCTGACGCGTCGTAATCGTTGCTGCGTTTAGGGCTGGAACCTGAAACTGACCACCAAAAGAGGACGGCCCATCTTACCGCACACGGACGTGGCGGCGTGGCGGCCGTGAATCAGGCGCCGGCCGGCACACCTGTCAACTCCCGGCTGGCGCCAGCGCGCCGTGCTGCGCCATTATGATACGCCTCGCGGGTCGCGGCCGCGGGACACGGGAAAAAGCGCGCAGCGCCTCGTCCGTCCAGTAGAGGTGAAGGTTGAGGTGGCGCGGGTGGGCACTACCACGGCACGACAGCTCATGCCTCGATCGCATTTGCCGCCCTTTTGTTTTCTCTGCTCCTCGTGCTCTTCCGTCGCTTCGCATCCCTCGCTTTTCCGCCCCTCGTCAACGGCCGTTGTAGTATCTCGCGCCGATCCACCGGCTCCGGCTCGCCGGCCGGCCGGCCGTCTTGGGGGAGCTACAGTGGCTTGCGCATGCTGTCCCCACGAGCAGAGCAATCGATACTCGCCTGACTATGACACGCACCGACCCGGCAGGCCTCCAGGGGCATAAACGTCCACTCCCTCAACCGTCACCACGACGGTGGGCATCGACGACCACGGCCGCCCACTTGCGTCGCCGTCGCGGAAGCGCTCCGCGCGCCGCCAAAACAAACGCGTCCTGTGCCCAGGGCCGGAATCACAAGAAGATCCCGAGGGCTTCTCATCTGAGGGCCCAGGCTTCCCAGCGTCCTCTAGACCGCACAGCAACCCCAAGTCCCAACTACTAATCGAGCACCTACTGTTGCTGCCAGGGAGCTCAACGACTCGGCCATTCGGGACCAAATTTATCTTCTGCCGTTGCTCCTTCCTCGCGGGATCGAGCTCCGCCCCGTGGAGCAGGCGAGCCAGGCTGGCGGTGCTGGTGGTTGGTTTACATAGGGATGGGAGTCGAGATCCATCCGGATTCGTCATTTCAGTTCCTCTGCTTTGCTGGTAAGCAACCCTAACCTGCTGGGATGGAATCGTTGTTCTAGGAACGAGTTTAGCTGTGCGCGATCTTATTTTTGATACATGCTGTGAGCGACGAGCAAACCTGGTCCAAATCGTACCTCCTTCCGTCATTTCATCCTGTGCTGTTGCCGCCTGGCGCGCGGAGCGGAGTAGCAATCTAATCCATTTATCCCAGGGTTTGCCCCGATTGGACTGGGGTATCCTTCCTCTTTAGATCGCGCGTCATCGACCTCAGTTGAAGACATAGGTCTTTCTATCAAGGACCAAGTGCATTTTAAAGTTTCAACTTTAGATTTATCTTGATTTGCTAGAAGTCAGCTTTGTGTTGCTACGACATAGAATTGGGGAGGATTACTGGTATTGTTTCATAAGAAAACTAAAACTGGAGCATTTTATGACCATGGCTATTGTGGCTGATGGTAAGTGTCTGAAACATGTAATAGTTGTTTAAATCGGCTGAGCTGATTAGATCATACGTGGTCTTCAAGACTTTTAACCCCTATAATGCAATTTTGGTGGTAGAGCCATAATGCAATGAAGTTCATCTGATGTTCCCTAGTCAGTAAAGTACCTGTTTAACATCTGACCAGAAATCATGATTGTCACTACATCAATGTCTACATACCCTAATCAAATTGTTCCTATTGGCAGTTTTAAACTTGTAGACCGTCGAGGAAGAAGACTTGGGAATGCTGAAAAATGTGCTTGCAAAGCAGCAGGAAAATCTTTTGCGCAAACAAGATTCGACCTCTGTTCAAGCAGATATTGTTGGCTTCTCATGAGCATGGGCTTCATGCTGATACTGTTCTTCTTTTCAGTGATTTAAAGCACAGTAGATTGAAGGCCTTTATATTTGTTGGCCATCACCGTGGAGACGACGGTTAAAATCGTCTACATTCTTTCATTTCATAAGTGGTGTGGTGCTTCTGCTTCATTATACCGTCGTTGCATAGTTTGATACGATGGATGGGAGGAGGACAATTTTGATGGGACGTTATGAAATCGGTAAACAGCTGGGACAAGGAACCTTTGCAAAGGTCTTTTATGCTCGTAATCTTACTACTAACCAAGCTGTTGCCATAAAGATGATTAACAAGGACAAGGTCATGAAGGTTGGGCTCATGGAGCAGATAAAGAGGGAGATTTCAATAATGAGGTTAGTGAAGCATCCAAATGTTCTTCAGCTTTTTGAGGTTATGGCTAGCAAGAGCAAGATTTATTTTGTTTTGGAGTACGCTAAAGGTGGTGAGCTTTTCAACAAAATTGCTAAGGGGGGAAAGCTCAGTGAGGATGCTGCGAGGAAATATTTCCACCAATTGATCAGTGCTGTTGATTATTGTCACAGTCGAGGTGTCTATCACCGTGACTTGAAGCCTGAAAACCTTCTACTTGATGAGAATGAAAACCTTAAAGTCTCAGATTTTGGTCTAAGTGCTCTAGCTGAGTCCAAGAGGCAAGATGGTCTCCTGCATACTACATGTGGAACTCCAGCTTATGTTGCTCCTGAAGTGCTGAGCAGAAAAGGTTATGATGGTGCGAAGGCAGATATATGGTCTTGTGGAGTAATTCTTTTTGTGCTTGTGGCTGGTTACCTTCCTTTCCATGACACAAATTTGATGGAGATGTACAGGAAGATTTCCAGAGCCGAGTTTAGATGCCCTCGTATTTTCTCAACTGAGCTGAAGGATCTGCTATATAAAATCCTCGATCCAGATCCAAGCACTAGAATTTCTATCGCGAGGATAAAGAGGAGTGCTTGGTACAGAAAACCGGTTGAAGTACATGCAAAGGAAAATGAGGCCGAAACAAGTGAGAATACTTGTACAGGCGAAGGTCCAACTTCTGGCTCAACAGAGTGCAGTACGTCCGAGGGAAATCAAGGGCCATTAAGCCTCCCAAACTTGAATGCATTTGACATCATCTCTCTCTCAACAGGTTTTAATCTCTCTGGGTTTTTTGAGGATAAGTATGGTCGCAGGGAAGAGAGATTTACTACCAGGCAGCCTGTAGCAACAGTATTTACAAAGCTGAAGGAGCTCTCCAAACGCTTAAAGCTAATGGTCAAGAAGAAAGAAAATGGGATCTTGAAGTTGGCAGCTCCAAAGGAAGGAAAGAAGGGTGTGCTTGAGCTCGATGCTGAGATTTTTGAGGTTGCCCCTTCTTTGCTCTTAGTTGAGTTGAAGAAGACCAACGGGGACACCGTGGAGTATCAAAAGCTAGTGAAAGAGGAGATAAGGCCAGCACTGAAGGATATTGTTTGGGTTTGGCAAGATGATCAACACCAGCACTCACAACCACCACAGTCTCTATTGTCACCACCACAGCCACAGGATGAGTTGCGACCATTGTTGCCTCAGCAAGAGGGGCAAGACTTGTTAGAAGCCCCATTGCCATCACTACCGCTTGACCAGTTGAAATCACCAACTGCCCCAGAGCAAGCAGAGCAGCTGCCACAACAAGAACAGTTGGAACAGTTGCAGACGCCAATCTTTCCAGAGGAACAAAATAACTAGCTCTAACAGCCAGCTGGTAATTCATATGCCCCTCTCAGCCATAGTTCATAGTTCTATTCTGGTTTTCACTCTTTGTTCTGGCTTTTCTATTTGTTCTGGAATTGTAAAGCTGTATGTCTGTATGTACTGCAGAAATGCCATGTATTTCAGTTTGAAATGATAGAATATATCATACACCTTTTTTGATGTTAAACCAAAATTTTGGAAAGAATAATATTCATTGACAAGCAGTATTGAGTTGTATGAATTTTGACGACTGAAAAGTCTTCATGATTGGTTTCCTCTACTATCACTGTTATGAGCAGATTTATTGCTGTGGGCTTTGGCGTTTTCTGTTATGATCTTATTCTAAGTTTGTCGCTGGAGTTTTGTTTCCCTCGCATAGTGCTCTGTGCTTCATAGGATTGAGGCCTTGCTAATTGCCAGGTAGATAATGTGGCGAAAATGCTGGCAAACATTCTTCACACAATCACACTTCGATTTACTGACTGCAGATGCCCAAAAGAAAAAGGTCCTGACAAAAAGAAAGGAATTGCAAGTACAATTTCAGTAGTTGGGTTAGGCTCTACTCGTCATTACTATATTTTTCCTTTCACCTTGCAATCTGAAAGTTTACAGTTCCTGTACCAAATGTATCTATCTGTTCTGTTTTCTTTTTTGTTTCATAGAGAAATACATGTAGATCACGAAGAAATTATGATAACAAAAACGATTAAGACTTTTTTGAGGGAGATGGAAATTCTTGAGATATCTGTGCTCTGAAATGATTTAAGTAACCTTTTCCGAACAGATCGTAGTACTCTTGCTGTCCTGCAGAGGAACGTCTCTCCTGGAGACATGCAAAGCCATCCAGACATATTTCACTGTGCTGGTCAACAGTCAACAGTCAGCACTGATTCACTGTGCTGGTCAAATGAAAATTCAGACTGACTCTTGTTTTGGTGTTTGTTATTATTTGTTGAAAGACTCTGAGTCTACTCCCCCGGTACTATATTCAGCGGCACCAGATTTCTCTGGTTTTGTAGCTCTAGGTACTATATTCACTGTATCTCGTTCAGGAGCGCCCTCCATCTTCCTCTTCCAGCTGGTGTGGAGGCTGAGCTGCATCCGGTCTCTGTTGGCCATAGGAGCATGGCTGCAGAAATGGAACAGCCACTTCGGGTAAACTACCATGTGATCTGTGCGGGTGCTTTCTAGGATTTTGTTGTGGATTTCTAGATCTGTTTTAGTTGTTGAATTTTTCACCATCATTATGCAAGTATTATCTCCTAGTACTTTTCATGTGCTGCTTGTATATTCTCAAACATATAGCAAACCTTAGAAAGTTTTGTTTCTTTCATTTCTGCACTTTGAACCCAGAGTCCAACGTGGGGCATGATTGTTTGGTTGTGCCAGGGTAATGGAAATCCTTTACATTACAGATTTGTACCCCCCTCCCCCGTCAGCCTTAGGGAACTTTGATCTCCTTTTGCGGTCGTGCTGTGCAGGAATCCATGTCCGTGGACATCGAAGAGGAACCACGCACTGGAAATGGATCGATCGTTGAGAACCCCCCATCTGACCTGGTGAAATCAGAATCTGACCGAATAAAAACTTTTTATCAGACGGTCCTGTCGGCTATCATGGTGTTCGTCACGGTGGCGCTATCAAGCTACAAGGACATGAAGCCCCTTTACTCGACCACAAGCCACAGCAAAGCTCGCCTCAGCAGCCTCCTCGTCGACGAGGGATTATTCATATTCATGACCTTCTTGTGTGCTGTGGTCCTAATGATGTCTGAGTTCTTCGTGTACCAGTATAGCCGGCGGGGCCGTGCCTGGTGCTGGGTTCTCACCATCCTCGTCGCAGTCACCGGCGTGATGCTAATCGTGGCTGACACAATCCTCCTCATCGTGGCGAACCGAAGCAACATGTTACTGTCAGTTCTTCTCGGGCCGGTGGTGTTGCTTGTCGGTGTGGCCGTGAGCACTGGAGCATGGATGCTGGAGGAGCCCAGCTCGGACTCGGAGCTTGGAAAAAGGTACGACGCGGCCATGAAGGTCACCTTTGATATGGCCACCGTTGGCACCATTGTCTCCTTCACTCTTCAGGGGGGTGTCGCCTTTAGCTACCTGAAGACCCCTGGCACTGGCAGTAATAATCATCAGGTGAAGCGTGACCCGCCGCTGGACCTCGCTGCGTGCTACGCCACCTCGACGCTCTCCCTGATCGCTATGATGGTGTGCGCCATGCCGCTGGCGCTTCTCCCAGACGACATGCTGAAGGTTCTCGTCGGAGTCGTCGAGAGGCTCAGGAGTGCTGTGCTGGCCGCTCTGGCGGTGATGGCGCTGGTCGTCTCGGTGGAGTTCCTGGACGGCTTCGTCGTGCTCTCCTTCTTCCCGGAGGCCGTCACAATTGTCCTGTGCTTTGCGGTGAAGCTGTTCTCGGCGTGTCAAACCCGAGAGCAGAGCTCACCGCTTGACTTCACCTTCACCTTCCGGATCGTTGCTGCCGCGGGGTTCACGCTAATGACCGGGCTCTATGCGGCTTTCATGGGGACAGATCACTATGGCTTGTACCTCAGGACCGCTATGTTCATCCTGTTACTTGCAGTTCTGTCAAGCTTGAGCCGTCTGGCAATCCCACTTCAGCCTAGAGTTGGAGGAGGAATCATCGAGTTCGGCACTACTGGTGTCGCTCTCGCTTTTCCCCTGCTGGCGCTTCTGGCTGCTATTCCATTGGTGCTCCTTGTCTTCGTCGACCACTACGTCAACCGCTAGTCTTTGGCTGTTTGTTGGGGACCGGCACAATTCTTGCTGTGGTAGGGTACATGCTGTAGAGTGCCAGGAGTAACCTTTTTATTGCTGCATTGGCACGGGATACCCTTCTCTAGTACTTCGCCCGTTTCAAATTATAAATCATCTTGTTCTTTCTAGATGTACAGCGCATAGCATTTATCTAAAACATAGGACAATTTATAATTTAAAATGGAGGGAGTATATATATATAGTATATCAATATAATCGCTCCAACCAAATCTCTTTCACTGTTTTTCTTATGACGTGAGCTGGATTCTTTCTTTTTTCTCAACTCTGCCTGTTGGCAAGGCCTCCTAATATCTCTATCACAAAGATTGGAGATTGGTCTAACTTACTTACATCACATGAATTAAACACATCAAATTGGACCCAGAATTTCGCGGAAGCCTAGGGAACAAGTGGAATCGTGTGCGTGAGAGGGAAGGCTGTGCGTTTGGCAAGCTCAATCGTTCCAGATTCTCAACTAGAACCAAAGAATCACTTCCAACCGGTGAAAACCAGAAACGTTTCCGATTTCTTGCCTAGAAACATGAATCGGCCAGAGGCTTATTTTGCCAGATTTGGTTCTGTTTCTTGGCCTCCCATCTCTTGTAAATCGAAATCTAGTCAACCAACTAAACGGTTTTACAAAGTGATTCCAACTCATCATCCAAAATATTTCTAGAGAGAATCTGTATTCTACAAGAATCCGGAGCTCTGTCAAACACACTCTTAAGAGCCTCCGCAGTGTATGGAGTTAGGGATGTTTCTATGAATGGACCCCACAATGATTAGATGTTATTTGTTGTTTGGTTCACAATATTTAGACCCGTAGTCGGTTCAGAACCCACGTTGATAAAAAGAAGAGACAATCCTTTTCCAAACTTTCTTTCCTTTCTTTTGTATCAGGCTTCTATATTTTTTTTTAATCAACAGAATCTAGCTCCATGGATAGAAGCCGCTCCACCATTGATACATATTTTTTTGATAAGAGATATATAAATATCTGGCCTCTACATCCGAGGATATACGCAGCCAATCCATCGATACACATACACCCCTGCAATGTAAAGAACCTGATCCTGCAACAACTTTTATTGTATACAGTTTAGATGCGCCCACTGCAGATGCCCTAAGTACCCAAATTTGCATAACAGTCCCTTACTGTTAGGGTGCGTCAGAGGTTCATTGTTATGCTAGATCGTTGGCCCTGTTGGATACAAAATATTTCTAGAGTTTAGAAAAACACTATGGTTTTGTAAAATACTTTGACTTTAGAGTGCATTAAGTATTTGATTTGCAAGATACTTTATGGTTTTGAATACAATGGTATTGTTGTGTACCCAAAAAAATCTGACATTCTAGGTTCCCATGCAATTTTTATAAAACTTAACGTTCTACTAGTGTGAAGGTGCCCTTGGACTCATTTACCCCTTGCCATGCAATTCTGCACGCTCTCACGTGGTCTCTAGCCCGCATGCTCTCACGTCGCATGGTCCCTGGCCAAGATTAATTGCAGCGCGGTTGCCCAGATTCGAACCTGAGTCATAAAATTGAAGTTGCCACACATTAGCCAGTTGAGATGGTTAACTTTGTTGTATAGAGAGCAACCACAACCCTATTTATTAGAGGCAAAGAAGGAAAACTAAACTCTAATTAATCACTCATCGGTTACAATCATATCCTAAACGTCAGGGTTTTTGGGTATGGAGGGAGTAGTCTTTTTAGAGTTTTATAAAAACTCTACTCTAAAACTCTCTTTTTTAAATCATGGTTTTGCATGTCAATGGTTCTAAATAAAACTATATATATTTCCTTAATACTATGATTTCTTAATACTACATCCAAACAAGTCCTAATGGACAAGGTTCATAGTTTGCCATTGCATGACTATAGCAACTCAATCTCGATAATCATCTTGTCGAATTCATCAATGCAGACAAACAACACACAATTGCTCGATTTGGTCAGGAATTCTGCTCCAGAATTGGGGCAAGCGAAGACTTTTGGCTGACTTTCTCAAAGACCTTTGGTTGAGAATTGATATTCTCTCTCTTTTACCAGTTCGTTGTACGGAAGCAACAGCCGACACCGATCTCTTTCGGTTGAGGAAGGTTCTTGAGGTAGTCAAGGGGCCAACGTCCATGATAAGTTGATCGATAGCTACTTGACCCACGAAGGACATTTTTTTGGGTGCGAAGTTTTTTTTTCCCGGGATAACTTTTGCTGCGAAGTTACTCAGAGCCTAGTATGTTCTTGGAAACTCGTATTTGGCAACCGGTAGCCTGGAAATATCGTCGCCATACAAATCGTCCTCGTCCCCACAGACCAAAAGGCACATCGACAAGCACGTATAGTCAGGACTTGGGGTGGCCGGTGGCCTCGTTTTTGTCTCTATCGGTGGCCCCATGGAGATGCTTTGCGCTCCAATCACTGTTCAAACACAAATCAAGCGACGACGAACCGAGGAATATTGTGTCCGCATAGAGTGAGCAAACAACTGGAAACTGCCTATGGTATCAATGCTGCGATGATGATGGCTGGCAATGAGTAAACCCAAACGTTTATAACATGAGTCATATTACTGAGGCCTATTACTGAGAAGACATGTTACTGACAAGGCATATTACTGAGGCCTCACTTGGAGCCATTCACTAATAATCCATTGCTAACAACTAGCTAGTAGTAACATTCTCCCGTTTATTCGCTCCTAAATTTTGCTAAAAGTTTATTGCATCAATCTAGGATGAGATACAGATATAAGAAAAGAACAAAGAGCACAGTTTGACAAACAGCGATAGATAATTTATATTACTCTTGGAGAAACCAATAATTTATTATGTTGTGTGACAAGAAATTTCCCAGCAAGCCATGCGTTGACGCACTAGGAACAGAAGTCTTTCCTGCTCATTGCCTCTCCTGATCCCCTCCTCTCTTTCCTACTGTCAAAGACTCAAGACCACCACTGCTGGGAGGCTACTCGGGAACGGACGCCCCTCCATGGCAGCAAACTCCTATCCTTCACAGGTGCACAGGCAAATCCTTGTTGCTTGCTTCAGTTTTTTGAACCTTTTCCATGCATATCTTCCTTTTAGGTGCGTTTTATCAGGTTTCTGTTCTACCCTTTTTTGGGTCCCCTTCAAGAGAGATCTGTAGCGAAATCGGTGTTACGCATGATTTGTTTCTCAGCTAGATCTGTACCAAATCCATGTTGTTTACGACAAGGATTTCCATTTTTATCAAGATAGTTGCTTTCTGACGCAAACTGAACTTGCTGTCCTATCTAGTCCTATATTTAGCAATTCCGATGTCAGTTTAGCTGTTAGCTTTTTAAACCTCAATCCAGGAAAAATATGTGCGATGGTCATATTTACAGAGCTTATGAAGTACCTATGTTTTTATGGAGACAAATTTGACAACCAATGAACAACTATCTGATGTAATATTTGTCTTAGACGTTCCTGTACTGAACAATAAGAGGATCTCCAGTTCATAGTTAAGCTCGTCAATTAACGTTGTCTTGTGCTATGACCTATTTCTACTTGATTGCATCTCTGATATGTTTTTTGGTGTGTTGAAAGCATCGACTGAAGTTTAGCAGCCAATTTACAGCTGCCTAACTCAAGAGCTATGTTCGCATCCAATGGTTGGGCCTTTTACTTTATTTTTCGTATTGGACTATAGTTGGGTGCCTATAGTGAATTTAAACTTCGGGCGTGTATGCTTGTAATACTTCTAGTCTTATGCTTCTTCTCTGAAGAAGTCTGGAGCCTGATTTTTTTTTATCATCTAAGAAATTGTAGTCATAAAAAGAATTTTCATGTTTCACAATAGCTGATTCTTGATGGAAAGTGAGCTTACTGCCAACTGCCAAGCCTAGTCCTTTGTAGTCAGCATTTGTAAGCTTTTTGCTACTTTCATTTTGCGCCTCAACCTCGTTTAGAAATATGTTGAAGGGTAGTAGGCAGCAAGAGGAAAATGTATCCCAATAAGAACACTGTTCTTGTCAAATATCAATACGTTTTGGGTTAGGTGTTTTGCTTGTGGCCTGCATAGTTCAAATTCCTATACAGTTGTGGTACTAAGTACAAACTGATTCCTAGATTATCCCAATAAGAACATTGTTCTTGTCAAATATCAATATGTTTTGGGTTAGGTGTTTTGGTTGTAGCCTGCATAGTTCAAATTCCTATACAGCTTATGTGGTACTAACTACTAAGTACAAAGTTTTTTTTTCTCGAATACGCAAAAGGTTTGCGCATCTTTGTATTAAGTAGAAGTAGGTTTTTTACAAAAGCGCCGTGGCGCTGGCGGCGGAGGTTTTACAGGTGGTACAAGAACAGTGCCCTCCCCGCAACACGACATGCTAACTACTCCCGAACTAGACAACCTAAGTTCCGAGCCCCGGCTTGTATCCAGAGATCTCTAGAGATTTTGATGGTCGACAGAAGCTGACCACTAAGTACAAAGTTACAAACTGCTTTCTAGATGTTTACCCCTCTGGCATTTGTATTCCGTTGTGTTGAAAGCATGGCCTAAAGTTTAGCACTCAGCTTTCCTGCAAAGTTTGGGGCGTCTGACAGACGTTGAGTTTGAAATCAGCGCTGGCATCTGACAAATAATTTGTTACACTCCCAATAAAGTTTCCTTGTGTGCTGACTGCTGACCTGATTTGTAGTCCCTCCGGTTGCAAATATTCAACATTTTGCAAATATCCGGCTTTGACCACTATTCTATTAGAATATAGATATAACTGAAGAAAGATTTATGGTTGTTATGAAATTATTTTTCCCTATGAATACAGTCTTCAAGTTTCTATAATAAATACTTTAAAAATTATTTGTAATCAAAGTTTTAAAGGTTTGACTCAAATATTGTTCAAAACGTCAAGTATATGCAAACAGGAGGAATTAGTTGGTTATGTCTATGGTGCCTTGAAAGCATGGCCTGAAGTTTTGAAGCCAACTTACAGCTATCCTATATTCTTTTGTAGTCATAAAATGGATTTCCATGTTTCATTGTAGTTGTTTCTTAAGAAAGCTGATCTTATCGCAATCCTAGTCTTTTGAATCGGCATTTTATTAAATGCTTACATGTGAATCTATTTGCCAGGTTGTTCAGTACTGGCATGTTTACAGGTCAATTCTTAAGTTTTTCTGAATGCCAGACTGCCAGTCATATGTATAGATCTGTTGAGAAGTAATTCCTTTTTTTTTTCAGAAAAGGGAGTATGTGAAAATCTTGATCACCTTTGTTAGTTAGGTATACCGCTGCTTATATATGGCCTGGATAACACATTATATATTTTCAGAGTGCATTGTAATGTGTCCTGTTTGTGTTAGGGTAGCGACCTGGATAATACTTCATATATATTTTCAGTACATTTTTTATAGTTAGTTAAGCTATTGTTGGCAGTTTACTTTGTGGTTTGAATTGATTAGTAGTTGTTTACCTTCTGACATGTATTCTGGCATGTTGATCATGGCCTAAGTTAGGCACTCGACTTTCTTGCAAAGTATGGCGCCTCCATTATGAAATTAGCTTAATTTTAGAGAGAGAGTTTATTAATCCCTGATGGACTTTTCTTTTGAAGGTAAAGTGCACAATGGATGACCCAGAGTTGAATGCTCCTCCCAAGAATGATCCAGAGGAGGAGCCAAAGCAGGCAACAAATAGGATTCTGAAGCGTACCTCATCATTCGCTCAAGGCACTATTGCCACTGCGACCGGCTTCCTCACCGCAGCTTTCTCGGTGCGCAAAGATGCTCTGTTGCACCGGCACATCCTGGTGGCCGGCGGTTGCTTCCTGGTGATTGCATACCTATCTGCGCTCCTGCTGGTCTACCTGAAATTGTTCTTGTCAGGACACAGGCAGCTGCATAAGGGGCACATCCGTTTCATCCAGTTCCTCTGCATCATCAGCGGCGCGGCGCTGGTGGCCACGAACTCCCTGCTCCTCCTCCTCATAAGTGAAGACAGCATCTTGTTGTCTCTCAATCTGCTGCCCATACAGGGCCTCATCGGCATTCTCGCGTACCACGCGACGCCGACGGAGGACAGCATGCGCGACGAGGCGTTCGAGGCGGGGATCAAGAGCGGCCGCAAGGTCGCCCTGTTCGCCACAGCGACGGCCTTCGCCGTGCAGACCACGCTCCTGTTCGGCTACCTCAACAACTCCAGCTTCCGGGCGCTGGGCCACCGGTTCGACCTCTCCGTGTCCTTCCTGGCGTCGGCCCTCAGCGTGTTCCTGGTCGTGGCCACCTGCATGCCGCTTGGGTACAGGACTAGTGCCGCGAGGGACAAGGTGCTGTCCCTCGTCAAGTACCTGAAGGACGCCGTCATCGCCTTGCTCGCGGTCACCGCGGTGACTATCGCCAAGGAATTTCTCGGCGGCGACACCGTGCTCGCGCTCTTCCCGGAGATCACCGTGGCTGCCATGTATTATGGCGTGAACCTGCTCACTGAGGAGACTGTAGAGCAGGGCCGGCGTGAGGTCGCTGAGCACAAGATGGAGATGTTGCCGACTGCCGTCGTGGCCACGTTCGGCTTCGGCATGCTGGGTGCGGCCTACGCCGCGCTGCTTGGAACGCCGGAGTACGACATGTACACGAAGGCGCTGGTGTTCACCTTGCTCGCCGCCGTCGTGTCCAGCCTGGGACGGGTGGCGGGGCCGCTCTGCAGCCCCCGGCGCGACAAGAACGCGGCGGCTTGCGTGGTGTTCCTGGGCAACATCCTGCCCATCGTGGAGATGCTGGTGGCCGTCCCGCTTGCCGCAAAGGTTGCCAGTAATGCCCTCCCCGCGTCTTAGGAACAATTATCTGTGTATTCTGTTTAACCTACCAGGTACCGTTGATTTACCGTACAGTAAATGTTTGGATGGCAGTCATATTTTTGTATATGTCAGTTGAACAATGTTGTTACTACACTAGCAAACAGCCACAAACAACTAGCATAACAAAATTCCTACAGAAAGAATGACTGTCTGGGTAAAATACCTATGTTTACAACAAACAACTATATCGTAGAAGGTTGCACATGCTAAAATGAGGGGATTCTGCGCATGCACAACCTGGAAACACACCATATCATTTCAACTGTAAATTTTATTTTTATTTTTTTTGACGGAACAGGAGGGGTTTGACCTCCTACTGGAATTTATTAAAACAAAATTGAAAATAGTACAGAGTGTTACAAGTCTCAATCAGGAGACGAAGAAAGAGTAGAAAAAGATAAAATAAATTATACATAAGCTTGTAGTCATGTCGTCAACAAAGATTCCATATCCACCTTTGCTCTTAGGATAACTTGAGCAAATTCTTTTTTGAAGATCTCCTTGCAGCGGCGAATAGAATTGTCAAAGCCTCTGAAAATTTTGTCATTTCGCGAAGACCAGATTGCCCAACATATTGTAATAATTACATCTATGAAAAAAGGAGCAGGGAGCTGAGATTTAATACTTTCCATAATTTGAAAAATATTCGTACTATTTGGCACTAAAACCTGAAGACTCCACCAGCAAGCACTTGGTGTTTTTGTCCATTGCACTTATTGAGGCATAGATGATGTTAGGGTGAGATGGTTGGACCACCCTACTCATGAAGTATGCAAAACATAAAACAAAAAAAAAACAATTGATTTGACAACAAGCATTCGACTGTATTCACCACATGTCCTCTAGTGCAAAGAAACAAATGAAACAACCAATTCTTAGGAACAAATCATACTAATCATTTTATAGACTAAATCATTATCATGAACATGTGCTCAGGGAACTTTTTCTCATTTTAGAAACAAAATCATCAGCATGACCCTGCTCTCAAATTAGTTTATGCATTGAAGAATAACACCATTGACATCACCATGTTCTTAGTTAAATCCTAGTAGAAAGATCAAGCTAGCATCATCAACAAAGAACATGTCTTAGATTTTTGTTATCCTCATCACCTTATAACATTGAGGACAACAAAAAACATCGAACTATGCATGCTGAAAATGAAGAGCAAAGAGTAATGATTGCACATGTTTCCCTGTTATCACGAGAGTTTGAGAAACAAGGAAGCAAAGAGTAGTTCAATGGCCACATCACTAACAACAGAGGTAGATCTACCTTTGACCACAACAGAAACCCTACACATAATGAGATTAGTGAGCCAATAAGATACATGACCATGGAAAATGAAAGGAAAAGTCACATCTATGGTCGAATCGAAGTTACTTTCGCCAACCATTGTAGATTCCCTATATATGTACGATTTCACCAAAAGGGGTAACAGATTTGGACTCGAGTAAAAAGGACTAAGAAGGAGAAGGGCTACACCACGTGATTATAGCGGGAGCAGAAGGGCAAAGGAGTAGAAGCGGAAGGGACCATGGCGTAGGACACCAGAGAGGAGTAACTGGGCAAGTAGGAGAGCAAAGAGGGGGAAGACACAAGGGAGGGGGCGGAAGAATGGAGAGTGAAAGGGAAACATTGGCAAAAGGGCGGCGCCAGGGGGTAAGGATTTTGGGCGTGTTTGGATTGACAACTAAAAAACATGGGTGACACAAGCATTATTCCTAGGCTTCTGATTTTAGGCGCCGAGGGTCCAATGCGCTGCTTGTGTGAGGTTCCAAGCCATAGGGTCTCATCAAAACATGCCTAGTGCGTTGTACGAAGTGGGGACTAGTAACCCTAGCTTCTCGCACGTGTTAGGAGAGCACCACAAGAGCCTTTTTTTTGGCTTGCCAATGTGCGGTCACGTCCCTCATGAGCCAGACCATAGGGAAATGGATTTTATTTTATTTCCCTAGAGCCAGGATGGTAGGGCCGTAGGGGAGGATTGCACGGGCCAAGCTTGGCCCAAGTCGTGGTGCAGGCATCCAAAAGCATGATCTCTACATCTCTAGTGTCTCACCCATGCACATGAGGGCATCCAAACACGCTATAATAATCACCAAGTGCCAGTGCCAGGGTGGTCTATGAGCCGTGCAACATGGCAACGGGCCGTTAAAACTGAAAATATCAAAGGAAAAGTTGAGGACTAAGGGGGCGAAGCAGAGCTCTAACTGTGGGGAAGCGGAATATAGACAGTAGAGTCTCTGTATCCGGCCACACAGACACGTGTAACCACATGTTTGCATAGGATTAATAAATCTGTTCATATAGTCAACCAAACACTCTTCTTTTTCTGGTTGTTGTATCCACTTATAGCATGATTCCACTCATAGAGGATGAATTATGCAGTCTCCTGAAAGCAACTAAACACAAAAAGAAGCATCATGTCATGTTTGGTTTATTTAATCTCCCCGTATTTTGTAGTTTGTATATAATTCTCTTGCGAATGTGTATATATAAACAAGAAATAAAAATTTTAGGAGTGTAATGTAAATTTTTGGGTTTCAACTCTCGCGAAACCGGTGGGTTCTAGTAGTGTGGGTTTATCTTAAGGAAACATTGACGAAATGAAGATTCTTTTGACCTGTCAATGGTAATCAGGTCATGAATGAAAGCTGAAACGGACCAACTCATCATTTATCAAACTTGTCACCCGGCATTCTAGCATCTCCCTAGCTTGGCACACCTCACCATGGATGCTATCCATATCGTCGACTCGCCATGTAATGATGATGAGCAATTACTACACCATTCGTTGTTGAACATGCTGGTCCATTCCATCAGGCAACAGATATAATAAAAACCGACATCAGGAAGGTGAGGCATTGCTGTTCCAAATTCGGGCAGCTTCCTTCCTGTTCCTAACGGGCAGATTTCCACAGATACACACGCATCTGAAGATTTCTTCTACGCCCGTAGCAGCAACTTGTACGCCTGGAGAGGGAGAGACATTGAGAGATCCACTCAACTTCAGAGAGCTCCATGAACCGGACTCACTAACCGACACAACACAATGTTGGTCAATATAACTCAGCAACAAGCCTCGTCAAAAATTAACAAACTGTAGCTTGCCCATCGCTTTACAAACTAAATGTGGGGCTTCTTTTGTGGACTTAAATTGATCGATGTTCACGGCCGGATGCAGTATCGTCAGTTGCATCATCCTTCTACTTCTTGGCAACAATCAACAATGGCTCATCAGTAAACTGCCTTATCTGTCTCTGCCATGGTTGCCGTGCTGCGAGAAGCCAGCCATTTCCATGGTCACTTATCTCTAATTTATACGAGATGCGCCATTTTTTACAGGTGAGGAAGCAGTGTACGTAGCACTACTGACAAAACTACGTACAGACATATTGCTCTTAACTGTAGGGTTGGACTGTTCAGGCATGAGCATAGATGAGTCCTAAGAAGCATCATTACAGTCATATAGAAGATTTGTTGTATAAACTATAAACTGGTCTTCTCAACATTACATTCGGTATATATAGTATTGTACCCGCCAATTGGTTGGAGTTGGAGTGTTGGACCATGCCAATGCCATTGCCATGCATATCCCCTTCTTGTGTCATCCGGCAGTGCAGCCTAGCTCAGCGTGCCCTCTGCGGGCTGTGGCGCTCCGGCTCCCGCTCCGTCGTCTGCAAGCGTGCGTGCGTACGAAAAGTGACGTCCAACCACCGAGCAAGATCCGCTCTATAAGACGTCGCGTCCTTTCCACCTACAGCGCAAGTACACTACCGGAACACACGACACGAGCGAGCGCTTGGACCGTTCCGCGCGTGGTGACATCGATCAGCTGGAGAGAGCGATCGGCCGGTCGAGAGATGCCTCCCGGTCCCGGCGTCGTCGCGGACCACCAGGCGCCACCGGCTCAGCCGCCGCGGAGCCCTCACCGGGGCAACGGCGGCGCCATGCCCATGCCGCAGAGCCCGCTCCGCATCAAGCAGGACGGCAAGTTCTACGAGCGGCTCCTCACCAAGGAGAGCTCCGCGGCCAACCTGTCGTTCCGGTACTACTGGGCGGAGCCGGGCGCGGTGCCGTTCGTCTGGGAGTCGCAGCCGGGCACGCCCAAGGACGTCGCGCGGATGGGCGCCGCCGGCGCGCTCCCGGCCATCACGCCGCCGCCGTCGTACCTGCTCCGCCACGGCGACGGGGTCGCCTCGGCACGCCATGACCAGAAGAGCGGCGGCAGCGGCAGGGCGGCGAGGAGCTCCAGGAAGCGGCGCTGCAGGCTCAAGAGGATCAGGATCGGCTTCGTCGCCGGCATCTTACGGCGGCTCAGCCTCGGGAAGAGGTGGCGACGACAGCGCCCGGCGACGCCAGTCAAGGTGGCGTCGTCCTCCAGCCGGTGGCTCTTCTCCTCGGTGGCCACGGAGACAGGCGAGCACAACGACATCCACCAGGACGAGATCGGCGCCGTCGTTGCCGCGCACCCGAAACAGCACAAGGCCGTGCCGTGCAGCTTTCCCACCCTGTGGCTGCTGCGCTTCCGCAACAGCTCCGGCAACCGGGCCGGCGGCCGCAACGACGGCTGGGCGTAGGACGGTCGTCGTCGCTCTCCAGCGTGGTTGCGACAAGGAATCGCAAGTCAGAAAGTGGTTTGTTATGGTTACCAAATAGGTTAACGATCGATTTCTATCGCTGCCAGTGAGTCCAACTGCGTTTGTTTGTATATTGCCCAGTGGCAGTGCAGTGCTGCATGAAATTTTATTCTTTTTGTGTTCATCGTGTTTACAGATCATCATGAAGTTCACGAGTTCGTAATATCTCGTCAACGTTAGTATATACTACTCCCTCCATTCCAAATTGTAACCAAGAATCTTAAAGAGTCAAAGCATTTTCACGTTTGACCAAAATTATAAAGTGAAATACTAAGATTTGTAACGTAAAGTGAGTATACTATGAAAATATAATTAAGGAAGAATCTAATGATATTTAGTTGGTATCATAATAATTATTATTATATCATATAAATTTGGTCAAACTTTTCACAAGTTTGACTTTCCAAGATTCTTGGAATGACTTACAATTTGGGATGGAGGAAGTAGTATATATATATATATATACACACACACACACGCAGTTCTGTTGTACATGAGCTCGAGATAATATAAGAAACATATGCTGATTCTGCTACTTGCTACTTGTCGTAATGTGCATGTGATCCTATCTCTATCATCATTATCATACAGTATTATAAGTAGTTGCATGCAATTAGCACTTTAGCAGTGCATAACTAATGGTAGTGATGGATGTGATGAAAGAACGGTGTAAAACCTATGATGTCAACAGTGACGGAGAACCAACCATAAGTCCAGATAACACTCTTAACTATTTCAGAGGCTATGTAATAAGTACCCCCTCCATTTTTTTAGATTTATATATAAAAAAATTAGATAATCCCTCCATTTCAAAGTTGGTGATTGCATATATTATTGGTAAGCGAGGCGTGGCCGCGTGGTTCGATCCATCGAGCGAGATTAGTTGCTCACTTGCTCTTACTGAATCTGCAGGACAGCTCCGGCCGGGCAGCGTAGGTACGTACGACATTCAGGATCTTGAAAATCGCTTAGGTCTTGTTTAGTTCCCTTGCCAATTTTTTTTCGACACCGTAGTATTTTTGTTTGTTTGTGGTAAACATTGTCTAACCATTGGTTAATTAGACTCAAAAGATTCGTTTAAAAAATTACAGATAAACTGTACAATTAGTTATTTTATTTTTTTCTATATTTAATATTTCATGCATGTGTCGCAAGATTCGATTTGACAGAGAATTTTGAAAACTTTTTGCATTTTGGGGTGAACTAAACAAGGCCTTAGTAGTGGCCTTTAATTCCTCCCCTGAAATTTACTCACTATGTCGTCGGATGTTTGAATATATGAATAGAGTATTAAATATAGATGAATCATAAAAAAAGTATTAAATATAGACTGAAAAAGAACTAATTGCACATATTATGATTATTTTATAAGATGAACCTTTTAAACCTAATTAGTTCATAATTTTATAATGTGGTGCTGCAATAGAACTACAATAAACATGTGCTAATGATAGATTAATTAGACTTCATAAATTCATCTCGTGGAGTACTGATGACTTCTATAATTTATTTTATTATTACTATCTAAACTCAATGTGACACCTCTATATGACAGCCGATGTGACATTCCAAAACTTTACACCTCGATCTCGGGCTCGATGATCTCTTCATCGATGAATTGAAGCAGCAGTGCTGAATATGGTAGGGCACAGGAGTATGCATGGGAAAAGTGTACGCTCGTAGGAGTTCGATCAAACACATGGATGAAAAACATCTGTCCTAGCTAGTATAAACAGCTTCGAGTTATTGGCAGTCCAAGTTACTATACGTTTCTGTGCCTGAAATTAAAGGCCTATATAACGATTTGCAATCTGTGTGGATGTGGTATATGCTGTAGTTCATGCTGTACGTCGGCCAACTAACGCAACCGATCTTGACAATTTCCTTGCAACAAACTCAGTGTCGTTGTTCAAGCAATTAGCATACAGGATCTCATCGATCGAAGTCCGATGCTGTGTCCAGTTTGCTCCTCATGCAGACCTAACTACCACACCAGAGCAAACTATCTAGTACTCCAATTTTACCTCTTTTGTAGTATGTTGGTCACCCTCCAACACATATCCAATTTGCAAGCTAACTCTGGAATCTGGTGCCAGTGATGCGTGATGTGTACTATGAAGCTACATGCAGAGAACCTTTAGGTTACAATTATACGTGGGCCAGATCCATATAATATTCTAAAACTAGCAAGATGATCAGCACAAATAGTGAGGTTATTTAGCTTTATTTTGCATTTGGTGTTTTAATTTGAAAATGGTTATTACAACTAGTTTTGTTTACTTGTTTGACTAACTGCATCCATATAGCCCCAAATTCTATATAGCTACTTTTTATGCAACCGGAGGGGCTTGCGTCCCTACAGAAAAATTAAATTACTAAAAAGATGGGTCAACAGTTATAAGCCACGATCCGAGAAATGAAAAAGGAAGAAAAAGAAGATAAAAGATAAAAAATACAAATTACTACAGATTTTGGATTCATAGGTCAAAGATATCTGAGATACTATTAGGTCATTTTCTGTTGTCCAAATTGCCCAACTCATTAAGATAGCCACCAACATGAAAAAATGGGAATGTGACTAAACTCTTATTTGTAGTAAAGCTTTAGGAAAAGCTTAATCAACCTGGAAGTCAATGTTCAATAAACTCCAGCATTCTTTAGCAAAAGGACAAGACAAGAACAAGTGTTGCACCGTTCTTCTGATTGAGACTCACATAACACACAATTATAGGTTTCTAGTTCAATATTTTCCTTCTCAGAATGTTTCTAGTGCTTAATCTATCTTTCATGAGCAGCCAAAAGAATATCTTATGCTTTGGTTGATAGAAACATGTCCACAACAATTTGAAACCTTGATGTACTTGTCTATGCCCAATTAAAGAAATATAAGCATTTGAAGCAGAAAGTTTACCTCCCCAACTGTAACTCTAGATGTCATTCTAGTTGGTTAATGGAAAGTATTGCAGGATATATTTGTATTGCCAAAAGAGGTAGACTAAAGTCCCATGTGATGGGTCTTGTGCATAATTCCTCACTGAGATGGCCTTTGATTTGTCATAGGAGAAAAGTTCTGGGTATTCATCCTTTAAGGGTTCTTCCAACAACTATCTATCCTGCCAAAAGAGGCAGCTCTAACCATTTCGAACTTGTGCAGTAGATAGTGACTTGGAAGAGTCCATTAGCTTTAAATTTTGCCTCCACCAGAAATAACCATCTTTTTATATGATTGGGTAGTTTAACATTAGAATATTGTTTCTTCTAGACTAGAGAGACCCAAGGGATGTTCTTTTTGTTATATTATTTGTCCGTGTTTTTCAACATTAGTGTTTCATTGTGTTCCTTTAGATTTATCCCTCCAAGGCCCCATTCATCTTTTGGAAAACACACCATCTCCCATGAAGCTTTTATAGTGCCTTCTTTTAGTTAATTTCAGCACCTCTCCAAAGACAATGTTTAATAAATTTGTCAATCTAATTAATGATTGAATATGGCAATGATAGGGAACTCATATATAAAGTTGGAAGAGCATATAGGACTGCATTTGTAAGCTCTAGTTTATCATCTTGTGACAAGAATGCAAAAATGCTTGCTAGTCACCTCTCACATTTGTTCATCATGGCAAGGATTACTCAACCCTCGATCTAATTAATCCTAATGGCAAACCCAAGTATTTTTTTGAGAGCGTGCTTGAAGCACGTTTTTCATTAAGAAAAAAGGAACAAAGTTACAAACTCAAGGTCAAAGGTAACCCAGTTACCTCCAAGCTAAAACTAAAACTGAAAACAAAAGGTTGTAATTACATCGAAACACTTTGCGACGATAAGTAGAGACAATGCAGCATCAGCTAGAGGCTAATGCCAACAATGAGCTAAGTTGCTTATATCCTGCCAAACACCACTCGACAATTTCTTGTTATACCAAGTTCTACAACGCAGCCAGTGATGACGCTATACCGCCGAAGGTCCGCGCGTTTTGTTCCTTCCAAAGCAACCACCCTATTAAGAAGAAGAAGGAATCAAAACCGGGCCATTGAATCTTAGGAATGAGCTTTCTATAGCTCAACCACCACTGCATGGTTGCTTCCTGTTGAACGATAATAATACCATCTAGATGTAGCTTCCTTAGCCAATGGCTCCAGACCTCACGACTGAAATAGTAGCCAATCAGGATATGATCCAAAGATTCAATCTCTTGGTCGCAAAAAACACAGGTCGTCGAATTCTGAAGGCCAATGACAAACCCAAGTATGTGAAGGGAAGGGCCCCTTTTGCACAACCAAAGGTGTTTGCCAAATGATCAATTTTTTTCAGTCATGTTGATTATAAACATCATAGGCTTATTATAGTAAACCTTTAGACCGGTTGATTCCAAAAAAAAAGGCATAACTAGTTTCAAGAAGAACAGTTGTCTAGCATCCCCTTCTATGATGATTAGTGTGCCATCAGCTTACTAGATGCTATGGAAGTCTAAGGTGGAGTTCAAAGGAATAGGAAACTTGAGGAGGCCATTTTCTATTACTTCGTTCAACAATGATTTGGAGGAAGTCTACAACAAGAACAAAGATAAAGGGTGAAAGAGGGCCTCCTTGCATCACTCCCCTTTTATAATAAACTGTTTCGCCAAGAACACCATTTTAAAGTACTTTGAAGTTCCAGAAGATAGTATGCTTTTAATTAAGGAAAGCCAAACATTGTCGAAACCCCTAGCATCCATGAGCTCAAGAATTGCTTGATGCTCATTTTTTCAAATGTATTTTTAAAATCTATCTTTAGGATTACTATCTCCTTTTTTGAGTGATGGCAAATTGTAAGTGCAATCAAGCTCTAAGTCGGTTTTGGTGATGTTAACCGTATAATTAAAGGTCTAGTGACTTTTGTAATTATTTGACAATGTATGATGCATTATGGGGGTGCAAAGAAACACTAAAGGGGACCCCAACTCAAAAGAGTGGCTTGAAAAGGCTAAATTTCCATTTTGGATTTGAGTATAGGACAAGCCGTAGTATAAAGAGAGATACTAGTAGTGTGCTAGAAAGAATCAAGTGCTCATATCCATATACACCTTATATCCAACGAGACACAAAATGCCAAGAGCTTCTAATTCCTATTTTGATGTAGCATGCATGGATCCTCCGCGTGTTATGGGCAGAGCCTCTATGTTTGTCTGTCAGAATGGCCATGGGAGTTGAGGGAAAGTATTTATACTCTTCTCTCTCTCTCCCCCCCCACTAGTCATCTTCCTCAGTCATTCACTACAACCGACCAATGGCTCTCATCTTCCTCATTCATTTACTCCAACCAACCAATAGCTCTCTCTCCTCCTCCATTGATGCTCCAACAACCCTAGGACAAAATCTTAGTGATGCATCACCTCCTCAACAATTGGTATGAAAGATCCATGTCTTTTTGGGATGACACTTGGATCAACAAGCAGTCTCTCTGCAGCAGCCCTATCCTCCACAACCACAACTCTAACAAGACAGTATCGTTGCCTGCTCTAACCGAGAAGTGGTGCAACAAGGCTTTTGTGCCTTCCTTGTTCCAAGATTGTCTAACGCAGCTGATGTTGAATGTGGCTTGCTTGAAGGCATACTCTCCACCATTTCCCTTACACCAAATGAGGATGTCCATTTCAGTATGTTTGAGAAAGGAGATCGATGCTTGGACAACACTAAGATCTGCAAAGCATCCACACACTCTTTTATTCCCACGCTAGGCTTGAAGTTTGTCTAGCGAAGCCATGCCCCACCGAAAGTGAAGTTCTTCGGTTGGCTGCTACATCAAAACCGGCTCTAGTACCACGTAAACCTCTACAGGAAAGGCATCCTTCAAGATGACACATGTGTTGTCTTCCATAGGAGTCTAGAGATTGAAGATCATCTATTCAGAGATTGTCCATTTGTTGTCGCTTTGCAAGGCAAAGCCACTTGCTATTTGGCATGTGCCAGAGTTTGTGAATTTTTTTTGTTTGGCTACTATAGCATTTTTGTTTGTATTTGGTAATTATTGTTCAACTATAGACTAACTAGATTCAAAAGATTCGTGTTGCAAATTACAAGGAAACTATATAATTAGTTATTTTTTTATCTATATTTAATGCTCCATGCATGTGCTGAAGATTCGATGTGCCGAGGAATCTTAAAAAGTTTTAGCAACTAAACAAGGCTTGAGCTCGCATTTAAACGTAGGAAAAGCGTGGAGTTTGTACCTAAGCTTGGCACATTGGATCTTGGCACCAAGCTTGGCACCAGTGGTGACGGTGCCAAAGTGCCTAACACGTCACTGCCAGCGCTGTGTCAACGACCACATGGTCTAAGAGCTTGGCGCCATTAGCACTGGCGTCAAGATGATTCAGATTCTAAAATCAAACTAAAAAAGACGTATTTGTAAAAATCTTTAAAAAATTACTAGAAAATAAAAAAGACGGACAGAGCTAAGCCGAGTCCTGAGCTCCTACAAGAAAACAGTCATCCGTGGAGCCAATGTTTTCCCGTTGGATACATGTTACTAAAGTTTAGTGCTCTCATCCGTGGAGCCAATGTTTCCCCGTTGGATACATGTTACTAAAGTTTAGTGCTCTCTCTTTTTTTTTATAGGGAACAAGAGGGGCGAAGACCCCTACTAGTGCTCTCTTTTCAAAATGAATTAGCCCGCTCCCTATCTGCAATGACTTTGATATTCAGGCCAATGGCCTTTGTATTGTTAAACCTTCGGTGTTTGATACCGTCCGTCATCGGCTTGTTGAAATCAATGAAAAAATCATTTAGGGCCGTTTGTTTTTGGCTGGAATGGCCTGGAACTATTTCGGACCTAGAACCATTCAATATTTTGTACTATGCTGGAAATGTTTCGGGCCGTTCCAGACCAGAAATGCCTAACCGAACATGCCCTTAGATGTGGGGGTCTCTCACCTTCGGTACTTGACTGAAACTATACTTGTCAGTATTGGACGCGGCGAAGATTATTGGCACCGCGTGTTTTTGTTTTCTAACAAAACGTCATCATCGATATCTCAGTTCAGATTCAAGAAATTTAGACGGTCGAAGAGAGTCAAGTTAGAGCATTTCCAAGAGCTTGGCTAAATTTAGTAGTCAAATTCTAATGTTTAGCCATTTTGTAAAATAGATAACTTCTTAAAAAAAATAAGAGGTTCACAACAGTCTTGCTATCAGATAGCTAGTGTCAGTGGTTAGCTATATATGGCCAGCGAAAATCAAGAGATAGCAAACTTTCTATTTTACAAAACCAAATAGCACATCTGTTGGAACCTCTTTTTTTACTATAGAAGTTCTAAAAGACCTCCATAATAAAAATAGCAAAGCTGTTGGAGTTGCTCTTACTGCACCACAGGGCTGGTTCCGCTGCTAATGGATTTTATTAAGGGACAATCTCCTTGACATGATCAGAAACAGCAGGAGGGATCCAAGGTAGGGGGTGGAGCGTGCCAGGCCAACTAATAAAAACAACAAATCTTTTGCCCGTCGCCATACATATATTTGCTTACTACTACCAATTTGTCGGTCTTCAGGCCCATCCCCCTCATTAATGCCTTGCCTTTTAAGCACTCTTTCCTTGCAAACTTTATACACTTCTATATGCCTCATATCTCTCTCTCTGTCTGTCCATCGGCTAACGATCCCTCTCCCCTGTCTTCTCCATCTCCGTCTCCTCTGCCTCTCCCAAGCACAGGAGAGGAGAGCATGCCTGGATGTCCACAGAGAGGTAAGATTTCTTCCTCATTTGTCTCCATGTGTCTTCCTGCTTGAATTCTGTCACAGTTCAACAACAAAATTTTCTTCGAGAAGGAATGTCATCGCTGTTCTTTGTTCGTATCCTTTTGCTTGAAAATTAGTTAATCACGAGAGAGAAAATTCATTGCTCTTATACCATCAAAATTCTCAAGATTATTATTCCCCCTCTTTGATCCCACATGCAACAAACCCTAAGTGACAGCTCTGCCCGTTGGACTTCCACCAGCAGGGAGAGAGTCGATGAGATCGGGAAGAAGATCAAGCGAGAGCCGGATACAGCCGCCCTCGCCGTCGCTGTCGCCTCCGCCTCCACTGTACCGGCCGACAACCACATCCCACACCGCCTCGGCCTCGGCCTCGGCGGTGTCCTCAACACCTTGACACCGTGCGCCGCGTGCAAGCTCCTCCGCCGCCGCTGCGCGCAGGAGTGCCCCTTCGCCCCCTACTTCTCGCCGCACGAACCCCACAAGTTCGCCGCCGTCCACAAGGTCTTCGGCGCCAGCAACGTCTCCAAGTTGCTCTTGGTAAAGCCTCAACATGAAGAAAAATTCATCCTTTTTCTAGTCTAGTTAAAAAGATTTCACCGTAGATAGATTCCTCGCGTATAAACGTGTCGATTGTGTCGTCGCAGGAGGTGGCGGAAGGGGAGAGGGCGGACGCAGCGAGCAGCCTGGTGTACGAGGCGAACCTCCGGCTGCGGGATCCGGTGTACGGCTGCATGGGCGCCATCTCCATGCTGCAGCAACAGGTGAACGCGTTGGAGGCCGAGCTGGAGGCGGTGAGGGCCGAGATCCTCAAGCACAGGTACCGGCAGGCCGGCGGCGGCAACCGTCTCATTGACGACGACGCGCATGCTACGGCCAGCTTTGTGGCTCCTGCGTCGGCTCCGGTGCACGTTAATGACGTGGTATCGGTGGTGGAGGCAGGCCAGGAGGTTGCAGCCACCGGCGGCGGCGCGTCGGGGATGTCGACGTCGTCGGCGGTGTACGTTGCGGAAGCCGAGCAGCCGGCGAGTACTAATCACTATAGCTCCCGTAACCCAAGTGAGCATCCTGCATACTTTGGTTGACATGCATGTATTTAACATTTTGGTGGTGGTGGTGGGACGATCAAAACTAGAAAGGTTGGGTGAATAAACTGTGTGCAAGTTTAATTATATATACTACAAGTTTTCTAGAAAATAGGTTTGTAGATGTGGATATATATATTGGGTGGCTAAAAGGTTCATCTAATATTTTGGAATGTATGTACCATTTGTTTTCTTGTAATTGCCCATTGCGATATTGTTGGTTGATTAAATTAGTTCGACCAAGCAAGCGCGTCTTGATCCCTATATATAAATAGTAAACCATTTGCAGGGGTTTGGCACTCAAAGTTTTATGCAAATCCCATAGCAGAAAACACCAAACGTGTGTAGCTCAAACACGCTGTTTCAGTGGATTATGAGCTCACGCATAGGCAATGATATTCCTTAATTAATTTGCTTGCACTGAACAAATGATTTTTTTTTGTCGACGTCCAAATGAATTTCCATCGAGGTTGAAAAATGATAAATTGACCTTTTCAGCATTTAGTTTTCAGGTACTATCTATAAGGATTTTGTTCTTCCTTGGACCCTTATTTCTTCTGCCTTCAGTTTTTTAACAACTGATGTGTATTTGTCTGGTTGGATGATGGTGTCATTGTCCAACTTTCTGTTTTGGGCATTTCATTGAGTTAGTTTTAAAGTTTTTCTGGAAGTCTAGAACTGTATGCTTGTCGGAGTCTACAGAACTTATGACTGAAACAACACAAAGATGTATATATATAGCACAGTATTTGTTTTCATTCCACATCAAAATTTAGAATGGCAGTCATCTACAGCACACTAGCCAAAATGCCATCTCCATATGCTATAGTTCGGCATTATTATATTGCTACGTTTTCAGTAGGTGTTATATAAATAATATATGATTGACACATTTAATTTTATTTCTGGACGAGAATTTGAGCATATGAAAGTTATCCGGCCTGTATCACTAGATTGATCAATGAATTTTATTATATTGGCCGCCACATATATATTCTATATATCTTTTATGTTTGAATTGTCTATTTTGGATTGTTTTATATAACGTCGCCTATTCTGATGAAGTCTAAGTGGTGCAGATCGAAAAAGGATCAGATTCTATATGTAGGATCACGTGGTTTTCTTTCTACACACTCGTAGTACTGTACTAGTTATGTACGTATGCCATAGTATTACCCCACAAAAGCAAGTAGTCATATACCAAATGTAGTACTACCATATGCTTGTTTCTTAATTAAGCTTTGTTTTTTTACAATGTATTTATACCTTTGTACGTAGTGACATGCACCATTACTTTCTTCACTGAGTTATGTGTTTTAAACAATTATTTTGATACTAGTTCCTGTGCCTTGCAAGAGTACGTGAAAAAACACAAGATAATATGTACACTTGTCAATATAATCACAAGTTCACAACTAATGTTTGCATGAGTTACAGGTTATTTTAAGGTTATATGCTGCTCTGATTTTCACATGGTTGGTCTAAATTATCATAGAGCGTCAGGCAAAAGTTTAAATGTATACTTTGATGTGCACACACCTCAAAATAGGTTATTTTATTGGAGGGCAGTATATATATCATGTTTCCAGCCAGTGAAATCCTTTACGTAGTAGTACTGTTCTTGAAAATTCTCTTAGGCCGTGTTTAGTTCCCGAAGGGAAAATTTTCACGACACTGTAGCACTTTCGTTTGTTTGTGATAATTATTGTTCAATCATAGACTGACTAGACTTAAAAGATTTGTCTCGTAAATTCCGACCATACTATGTAATTAGTTTTTATTTTTGTTTATTATATTTAATATTTTATGCATGCGTCTAAAGATTCGATGTGAGGGAGAATCTTAAAAAAATTTAAGTTTTTAAGGCCCTGTTTAGTTCCCCACCTAAAATTTTTTCATCCATCCCATCGAATCTTTGGACACATGCATGGAATACTAAATGTAGATAAAAAAATAAACTAATTACACAGTTTAGTTGAGAATCGCGA
>Ga0182004_10000261_pt1 | contig 28855 bp, 10 predicted proteins | sample Sormic07211540_1_FD_120479 | JGI IMG/M metagenome (GOLD analysis project Ga0182004, IMG submission 120479) | Endophyte microbial communities from Sorghum bicolor roots, Mead, Nebraska, USA - 072115-40_1 MetaG | ecosystem: Host-associated > Plants > Roots > Unclassified | place: USA: Nebraska...
AGCCCCAATGGGCATGTGGCAGCGGGGGCCATGTCGCGCGGGCCTCCTCCTCCTCTGGTCTGAGGCCTGACACAAAGTGAAGCCGAGCATGCCGGTCGTCAGAATCATGGCGACATTACGGACGGCCAAAGGTGAAAGCGGAGGGCCGCCGATCATGACCGGCGGTCTGCGTGCGCCGGGGACCCCCCCGCGGATTGCCACCGCAAAGGGGCAATTAGTGCCGTCTTTTACCCCTCGTCGTCCTCGTCTCTCTCTCTGGCATCCATGGACATGGACGGAACGGAAGGAGGCGTCGCTTTCTTGTTCATGTCAATTTGTGTTCTTCAACTCCCAGTTGTGCTGAGAAAACTTCAAAGGGACCCCAAATTCTTAGCAGAGGAAAAGGAACCCTAATGATCCGGAGGCCATCTCTCTGTCTGCAGACTGGTACACTCTGGTGCAAGGGTAGAGAAGTACAGGAAAGCAGGGCATTTTGGGGTTTCCACATTTCCTAGCAGGTCGCAGCTGACAACAAGCTGTGACAGTACGGGAAGTGTATGTACTGGCTGGCCGTATGGAGATCATGCAGAGGAGAGGCTGCATAACTTATTAATCAACTAGCGGACTGCCGAGCTTAGCTGATGTGATGAGGCTTCTTTTTAGTTTATCCTAAGCAGAAGCACGCTTATGCCAGCTCTTTGATTGAGCTGTGTGGGCTCATGATAGCCTACAGAATAGCGCCACGTGCCTAGGCCCTTAGGGTTGTTAATGCTCATGGATTTGTGTAAACTGTTAATTACTAGTATATAAGCTAGTTGGCTGGTGTTGTGCTGAATTCTGTTATCTGTTTATAAAATCCAATGGACAATGGATTCAGTTCCTTGAGCTGTTCTTGTTGGTAATAAACTTTCAGTATCCTGGATAAGATATGACTGCATTATTATTTATTAGTAATGGGTTTATACTTCCGTTGACTAGGGAGAATCGAAGAGCAAACTGAGTAGTAATATTGAAATTTTTAGTCCAATGTTTCCATAGAGAAACTGCTATTTCGTTTTCAAATTCACAACCCCAACTAGCTAGAGCACTTTACGCAATAATCCAACTGATAGATGACAAGTTGGGTATAAGCTAGCAGACCTTATTTATTTTACATATCCAGATGGCGTTTAGGTTCAGTGTTCTCAATATTTATATGCATCCATGCACCACCAGCAGTAGTTGAGAACTTAAGATGCCACTGCCAGATACTACTACGAAGGCATGCAGCCACCATGCGTCTCAGTAGTGAGCTCTTTGTGGCCGGCATGACTACCTTCTAATGCCAATTTATTAATGCTCTAATAAGGTCTTCAGTCTTTTGCTCGTTGGGTGCAAATAATGTTTAACGTGTATCAGCGCCCTATGGACCTTGCAGCAAGCAAAAGTGTGGAACCAAGCACAATTTGGCATGATGAACTAGTAGAAAGGAAAACATTTTTAAAGGAAAAAATGACAAAGTTCTCGAAGTAGAAAAATGAGAAAATAAAAAAAATGGAAAGTATTCAGAAAGTGGAGTCATGACTTCTCAAGATCAACTCTTTAAATGTACTTCCCAATGATATCCATAGGACAAAATCTAACTTTATACACCGTGATGCCTCAGTTGCTAGTATAATGTAAGCACATTGGTGTCTTGTGGCTGCAATTTCAACTTTTTTTCTAAATGAAGGTACAAAATTACACTTGTAACCTAAGTCCAATAGTGGGGACTATATGATTCCAGGTGCTTGTGTTAAACATGGCTTAGCTTGATTAGCTTTCCCTCATGTTCTCGTTAATTTTTTTCGAAGAAACTCATGTTCTCGTTATTATTCATTAACATAATGTTCTTCGCAAGCTACAAGAGAACATCATTATAGGTATCTCGGTTTAGCTAATATGATAATATGCATGGACTGACAGAGATATCTGACAGGGCATATTGATTCACATGGAGGCATGTACGATAAATTTGGAATCCTAAGTGCCAAATAACACTTATTAAATTGGATTTTTAATGAGAATACTTGAATAGTAACATAAATTGAACAACACCATGACACATATGATACTTATGATACCCTTTTAACTTGTGCACATCATTCGTGTTTTGCGGCTATCATCATCAATAGCATGTATGCCCTTGTACCCTTAATCCAATATTGGTATTGATTCTAAGAGCTTGTTTAAAACATGTTAAACAGTTGAATAATCTCTCATGCAGCATTTCTTCTTAATTTAGTTAAAATAATAATTTTTCAATTACTGTCGAAGATATCGGACAAGAGATAATGATCCATGTGCAGGAACAAATGATACAACCGAAATCCTAAGTGCCAAATAGGACGACATTTTAATCTTCTTAATGAAATATGCGCCATGATGTGTTCTCTCTCTCGCAAAAAACGACATTTAACGAAGGATGACAGAAACTGAACAGCACTCTCACACTTGCAAATGTTTGTGATCATCACGTGAATAAAGTGTAAACTCTGTTGACAAAAGAACATCTATAGATAAGGTAGGCATCAATGTGCAAGCTTGTACTAATTTGATCGCTTTAAGGAAGGGAACTCACTAGAGGTATTTTTCTTTCTTTGACCATTATTGAAGCTGACCAGAACCCATTTCACCCAAGACTCTGAAAATATACAGCTTAGCTAACAATTAGAGCGGGAAGTATACCCTCTAAGAAATTAAAAAGAAGCTTTGCTCATGTCACAGCCCAATCCAGCCATGACGAGCTACATAGGTGTCCAAACTAAAACAGGCCAATTGGGCCCAGTGTGAATAGTAACAACGGATGCTGTAGCGCGCTGCACATCCCACCTTTATTTAGAACTAGGTAGCGTGCCCGTGCGTTGCTACGAGACAACTAAACTTTTATATAAAAAATACATGGATCGCACGATAAGATAATAATATTGTGAAATTAAATACTGATGCTAAAGTGACATTTTAATCCAAAAAAACTAAGCTCGTGAAATTAATAGTCATGAAGAGCGCGACGTCATATACTCACAAACTCTACTATATAGACTTTTCTATTATACAGCTAAAATAATATTTTATGTAAGTAGAAAGAAATTTTTGATATCTTTCGTGTGCCAATAAATCCATAAATAAGTTCCGCCGCATCAGCTCACATTTTAGTGACCCCTGACCCTGAGCATGTAATTCCCTACCATGAATGCACTGCCCATGAGAATTCAGACCAGTGAATAGGTTTATTTAGGCATTACCAGAAAATATAAACCGTAAGGAACCGTAAGCCCCCTCTCCATTTCCTTGGCTTGAATTGATACCAGTGGTCTATCTAGCGAGATGATTTTTTGTTTTTGTGCAAATTGGGTCTTCCATTGCATTCTTAAACTGTAAAACTGTGCCTGAGTGCGATGGTTTTGTTATTTTTAATTAAATTTTTTCTATGAACTCCTAATGAAGTTTTTAAATCATGAAAAAAATACAGGAATGCTAAACAATACCCATGTGTTTTTTAGCATTCCAACGCATGAATTTTTCTGTGTTTATGATTTTGGGATCCACACATGAATTTGTGATTGTGCTTCCATAGAAAAAAAATTATGATCTGTTTTTCCATAGAAAAAAATGTTTCTTATGATCTATGGCCGGAGAAGAAGAAGACTGGAGGAAGAAGATAGCTAGAGGATGTTGGATCTTCATCCTATGGCAAAAAAAATCGTGTGTTGGAATGTAAAAAACATCTGGTTATTGGGTACTCCCTCCGTCCACAAAATATTGCAATCCGGGAGTTCAAATTTTTCCAAAAAAAAAATGCTAAAGTAGCCTACTAGGGCCTAGGGTGGGGGACCCACATCCACAGCACCCCCTAGACCGCTGCCAGCTCACGTATAAGACTTGGGCATGGTTCAGTTTAAATTTTGTATTAGGTGCACGGAAGCTTTGGGTGTTTCTCTCCTGTTTCTAGAGGCTTCTGGCCAGAACTTGAGCCAATCTTATGTATGGACACATGTACTCTAGCTGCAATTTTTTAGTGCTAAATGATTGTGAACGTGAACTTTGGTGCAGTGTAATGTCAAATCAATTATAGGGGTATTTTGGTCATTTGTCATGGTCCTTGTTACCTCCTTCTGGTCCTACGATTGCAGTATTTTATGGACGGAGGGAGTAGACAGGTTTAAAATTCATAAAAATATATCTAGAAGCTTCAAGAAATTAGATTTAGCTCTAAGAAAACAGAAAGAAGTCCAAAAAGTATGGACACTTATACCTAACTGAGCCTCCAAGGTCCAAGCCCATAATAATAGGTGCAGCTCAAGAATAAGCCCACCTAGGAGTTGAAAACACTTAGTGCTCCTTTGGAACGTAAGACTAGAAGAACATAGGAATAGAAAAAAAAATAGGAATTCATATGCAAAATAGAGGATTGTAAAACAAAGGAAAATCAAAGAAATTGATGTTTGGTTGGTTCACAGGAAAAGCACAAAAATGAAAAACATGAGCTTGTAGTGGATGTTTTGGATCCTACAAAATTCCTGTAAAATCACACATGGAAAGTTTTCTGTATTTTTCATGTGGCACAATCCTATGTTCCAAAAGGTGCTATAATAACAAATTCTATAGGACGGAGGATCCTATGTTTTTTCCTATGAAAAGTGTTTGTCCCTTAGTCAAAAGAAGGAGCAATCCTTTTGTAGCCTTCATGAATATTGGGTTTACTCAAGGTTTCCTCTCTAAAAAACTAGGTAACTTGCCTCCCTCAACTCTTAAAACCATTTAAATTATCTCCCTACTTACTTGAGTTAGAAAGTGGTATTTAACAGTTTAAATTATCTGAAAACAGTTGATGCTTTTTGCTAAGTTGTGTTCAATTATACTTCGTGGAAGGCTCTAATTTGTCGTTTTGCTCTTGGCACTTCATTTAATAGTTTGATTGAAACAATAGCTTTTGGAGAAAATTCTCTGTATGGCCCTCTTAAAACTCAGTCTTTTCCTCCTTGACCTTGGAACTTTTGAACTTACCTATATGGCCCCAAATCCATCTTAAATATTTTTTTTGCCTTTCCATCAGTTTAGTCATGTAACAGTGTGTTAAGTGAGAGACGAAAAGTCCATTTTATCCTTGTGCGCCAAAGTAACGTTATTGAAGGTATAGAGTTCAAAATTTTTACTGCATTTTTTTTGTACATGCTTGTAGTTTGCACATGTTTCATTTTGAGCATTATTTTCACTTCTTTCACATAGTTAACACCTTTATATGGCTAAACTGGTGGAAAGGGCACAAAAAGGAACGAAAGATGGATTTGAGGTCATATAGGTAAGTTCAAAAGTTCTAAGACCAAGGAGGGAAGGCTGAGTTTTAAGAGGGCCATATAGGAAGTTTTCTCTAGCTTTTGTATGACTCTTGCAGAATATCCAGAATATGCTGAAATGTACATCGGTAGGACTAGGTGTTTTTTCATCAATTTTGTTTTCATAATAATATCGTAAACGGGTACCTTGCATTGTCATTGAGTGTTTGGTTTGAAAATTGGGGTAGTTCGTCATCATATCTCTTATCATTTTTTTGTTTGGGGGGATAACATGTGTTCTTCGGTTGCTACATCATCTTCTATAAGTTAATAATTAGTATAAGCATTAGAGATAAAGTCATTCCATTAAATTTTCATAGATGGACTCATGACACATCATCTTCATCCAGAATGAGATGGTTCATCAGACCAAACACCACATAGTTCGTGCAATGACACTGAAATGAACTCTAGAATGGACTATCCATACTGTTAGATGAGATGTTCTCAAGTTTTACACAATTACAAGTCGATAAGAATTGCGTTTTATGCTTTTTTTAATTCTTGATTTGACGTGTAATACTTCTGACAACAGAAACAAATTACTACTAGCAAGAAGTTACCTGTCCGTAAATACCAGTAAAACAGCACTGACAACTAGCAGGACATACGAAGGACACGTACCAATTTCATCGCTCGTTGTTGCAATCGACGAAACGCCGAGGCACACAATGCCACGGGTTGTGATACGGTAGATGCTTGTTCTCTGACCTGGCTCAAGAGCCGCGTGATTCCCCAGAAATCTACCCTGTTGCCCTCTTTGCTCGTTATCCACGGACAACTCTTGCCGTTACCGCGCGCAAACAATCGTCTCCCTCTCTAATAACGCGACACGGCAGTTCCCAAGCAATCATTCTATCATGCCCATATCGTAAACTCAGCCCTCTGGTGCTTGCAAACATCTCCCAACATTGGCACGGCTCCGAAGCTCCGTGCCGCGGCCAGAACGATGCCGTTCGTCCGCGGCTTTCCTTAACAGCGACAAGAACGCTAATCTAACGCATATGGAACCTTTATAATAATGAAACAAACGAGCACGTAGGTCTTATAAAAAGTCCATGCACGCTCCCACACTAGCACACAGCAAGCCAGCCATGGGAAGCTCCAAGCTCCCGCTGCTCCCCATCCTTCTCCTTGCAGTCGTCGTCGCCACGGTGTCCGGCGATGAGCTCCGTACGTTCATCGTTCACGTGCAGCCGCACGAGAGCCACGTGTTCAGCACGTCCGACGACGACAGGACGACATGGTACAAGACGTTCCTTCCAGAGGACGAGCGGCTCGTCCACTCGTACCACCACGTCGCGAGCGGCTTCGCCGCTCGGCTGACGCAGCAGGAGCTCGACGCGCTGTCCGGCATGCCAGGGTTCGTCACGGCGGTGCCGAACCAGGTGTACCAGCTGCTGACGACGCACACGCGGCAGTTCCTCGGACTGGAGCTGCCGCAGAGCGGGAGGAACTACACCTCCGGGTTCGGCGAGGGCGTCATCATCGGCGTGCTCGACACCGGCGTCTATCCCTTCCACCCTTCCTTCAGCGGCGACGGCATGCCGCCGCCGCCGGCCAAGTGGAAAGGCCGCTGCGACTTCAACGCCTCGGCGTGCAACAACAAGCTCATCGGCGCACGTTCTTTCGAGTCGGACCCGTCGCCGCTCGACCATGACGGGCACGGAACGCACACGTCGAGCACCGCGGCGGGAGCCGTCGTGCCGGGCGCCCAGGTGCTTGGCCAGGCCGCCGGCACCGCCTCCGGCATGGCGCCGCGCGCGCACGTCGCCATGTACAAGGTGTGTGGCCACGAGTGCACCAGTGCCGACATCCTCGCCGGCATCGACGCGGCCGTCGGTGATGGCTGTGACGTGATCTCCATGTCCCTTGGCGGGCCGACGCTGCCCTTCTACCAGGACGGCATCGCCATTGGCACGTTTGCGGCCGTCGAGAAGGGCGTCTTTGTCAGCTTGGCGGCTGGCAACGACGGGCCAGGGGATAGCACGCTGTCCAACGACGCGCCGTGGATGCTCACCGTCGCGGCGAGCACCATGGACCGTCTGATCGCTGCCCAGGTGCGCCTCGGAAACGGCTCGACGTTCGACGGCGAGTCGGTTTTCCAGCCCAACATCTCGACCACCGTTGCCTACCCGTTGGTCTACGCGGGCGCCAGCTCAACACCCAACGCCAGTTTCTGCGGCAACGGCTCGCTGGACGGCTTCGACGTCAAGGGCAAGATCGTGCTGTGCGACCGTGGCAACAAGGTCGACAGGGTTGAAAAAGGTGTCGAGGTGAGGAGAGCCGGTGGGTTCGGCATGATTATGGCGAACCAGTTCGCCGACGGGTACAGCACCAACGCCGACGCGCACGTGCTCCCTGCCTCGCACGTCAGCTACGCCGCCGGCGTTGCCATCAAGGAGTACATCAACTCCACGGCGAACCCGGTGGCGCAGATCGTCTTCAAGGGCACCGTGCTTGGCACGTCGCCGGCACCGGCTATCACCTCGTTCTCCTCGCGCGGGCCTAGCGTCCAGAACCCCGGCATCCTGAAGCCCGACATCACAGGCCCCGGCGTGAGCGTGCTCGCGGCGTGGCCATTCCGGGTCGGTCCTCCGTCCACAGAGCCGGCGACGTTCAACTTCGAATCCGGCACGTCCATGTCCACGCCGCACCTCAGCGGCATCGCCGCGCTGATCAAGAGCAAGTACCCGGACTGGTCGCCGTCGGCGATCAAGTCCGCCATCATGACCACCGCTGACCCCGACGACAAATCCGGGAAGCCAATAGTGGACGAGCAGTACGTTCCGGCCAACTTGTTCGCCACAGGCGCCGGCCAGGTGAACCCCGACAGAGCCCTGGATCCCGGCCTGGTCTACGACATCGCGCCCGCCGAGTACATCGGCTTCCTCTGCAGCATGTACACGAGCAAGGAGGTGTCCGTGATCGCGCGCCGCCCGATCGACTGCTCGGCGATCACGGTGATTCCGGACCTCATGCTCAACTACCCATCCATCACGGTTACGCTCCCGTCGACGACGAACCCCACGGCTCCGGTCATGGTGAGCCGCACGGTGAAGAATGTCGGGGAGGCGCCGGCGGTGTACTACCCCCACGTCGACCTGCCAGCATCTGTGCAGGTGAAGGTCACTCCGAGCTCGCTGCTGTTCACCGAGGCGAACCAGGCTCAGAGCTTCACGGTCTCCGTGTGGCGGGGGCAGAGCACTGACGACAAGATTGTGGAGGGATCGCTCCGGTGGGTGTCTAACAAGCACACCGTGAGGAGCCCCGTCTCCATCTCCTTCGCCTGATCGACTTGACAATTGCTCCTGGGTTTACTTAATTCGTCTTCCACATGAACGACAGTCACTCACTACACTAGCCCACCCCAAGGTAAAAAATACAATGGCAGTCACGCACTACCACTTTCTCCAAAAAGAGTTTGATCCCACCCACTACAGAGACTATAGACACTCGTTGGTGAGAACTGAGAAGCCAGATCGTATTTACAACTGCAACTATAAGTGTTGAGAGGTTGCACATCTATGGCTATGCATGTAGTAAATGAGCTAGCCAGCGAACACATATATAGATTTTAATTTTGTGGGTTGTCCACAAAACTATGGTCTTTTTTAGTTACATTTTTTTTTTTGCAAAATAGACACCGTAGTATTTTCGTTTGTATTTGATAAATACTATTCAATCATGAACTAACTAGGTTCAAAAGATTCGTTTAGCAAATTACAAGCAAACTTTATAATTAGTTTTTTTATCTATATTTAATGTTCCATGCATGTGCCGCAAGATTTAATAATGTGACCGAGAATATTAAAAAGTTTTATAAAAATTTTGGAAGTAAACAAAGCCTATATATACGGATTTGTGGGTTAGCCTACCTGTATATAGCTAGCCTATGCAGGTAATATGTATGACAACATTAAACTATCCTTTGTTGAATTTTGACCTAGTCAAAACAAGACTTGATTGACCCATAGCAAGAAAAAGTTTTTGTCATGGTGGTCCATTTCTCTTATCCAACATGGCTCGCATGTAGGCCCTAGTCTAGGACCTAGGAGATAATCAGATAAATAAACTTCGACCTTTGGTTTGTCCCATAATTTATCATCTTAATATTTAAATTTAACAAAAACACCTCAAAAAATGTTTAATTAAAAAATCCAAGTTAATTGTGGAGGCCTAAAGTTTACGATATTAGTCAAAAATAAAATCATAATGCCAATAATAGTGTTAATAAATTATCTATTACTGCCACCACATAAAAGTTTTTACCTAAAATACCCATAGAATACATATTTCTCTATCACCCATCGATGCTAGTATTAAAGAAACATAAAGCACCACCTCATTCATATGTAACGCTCTCAAGAGTTTAAAATTGACTTAAACATGTTTAAAGTTGAAAGTGTGATGATATCAAATGTAATGATAATTAGAACATAACTAATACGAAATGTTTAAATAAAACATTGAAAATCAAAGAGATAAAGATCACATACAAGAGAATAATGGGTCCATCCATATTGTGGAAAATACAAGTGCTAACGTAGAAAAAATAAACAAATTATTCTCTCTTATAATCTTATTCTTGGCAGATATATGCACATAGAGGTTGTTAGTCTAGGCTACTGTCTCCTCACAAAGTCATTAACTCACAACAGTAGAAGAGAATGATTCGTCAAGTGGTAGTCGAGTTTAAATTGCGTATCCTAGTGGCTGTTTAAAATGAACAAAAGGAAAAGAGAAGACGTGTTCAATTTCAATTAATCATGTTATAATCAAAATGGCAAAACCATAATTTGTAAATGAGGATACATTTGGTTTTCGTACCAGGACTTTTCCCCATAGCTTGAGGCCAACGTTAGTCATGCAATAAAATTTGAATTAATCTATACATTGTTAATGGTTGAACCACCACGTTTAACAGCGTCAAGAGACAAGATAGAAGATCTACATTGTTAAACTTGTAAATTCGTCAGCTATTTTATTTTTTAATAGTAAATATATAAAAATAAGTATCATGTATCTCTCACTTCCACAAAGGGAGGGATTCAGCTCTGCATCTGCATGCCTAATTTAGTCTACCGAATCAAAAGTGAATGAAGCTCACAAAGTCACAATCACATCGATCTCAAACGCTCCAGCTGCTATCGATCGAGTGTTAGGGTTTGCGTGTCGCCGCCGCGGACGGGAGGGCTCCGGTAGTGACGAGGATCGGGCTGCGCACGACGTACTTGCCGGAGACCCACTTGATCTCCCCCTCGACAGGGCCGGTAAGCGCCCGGCCGTTGGCTGACTTGATTGTGACCGAGTAGTTCAAGACCTCTTCCAGCGCCTTGAAAGTCAGCTTCGTCGGGTTCACCTCCACTGTCACCGACTCCGGCACGTTCACCTCCACGGTGTACGTCGAGCTGGCGGCGCCGACGTTCGTGACGGAGCGGTTGGCCGTCGCGGTGAAGGGCGGCTGGTCGAGGATGGCGGTGATGGACGGGTAGTTGAGGTCGTCCTGCTCGAGCTTTGACAGTTTGGCGCACGACACCGGCGGCTCCGGGTAGATGATCGTGCTCACCTTGTCGTCCGTGTAGTTGAGCCCGCACAGGTACGGCACGTAGCCCTTGGCCGTCATGTTGTACACGAGGCCAGGGTCCATGGCCTTCTTCGGGTTCACGTGGCCGGCGCCGAGGGCGAGCAAGGTCGCCGGCTCGCCGTCGACGTCCAGGATCGGCTTCCGGAGGTTGTCCGTAGGCTCCGCCGTCGTCATCAGCGCCGACTTGATGACCGCGGGCGACCAAGTCGGGTGCGCGTGCTTGATCAGCGCGGCGATCCCGCTCAGGTGCGGCGCGGCCATGGACGTGCCGGACTTGATGTCGAACCTGGGCACCGGCGCGTCGCGCAGCTGGTCCACGTCCTCGATCGAGGGCACGCCGGCGAGGATATTCACGCCGGGGCCGATGAGGTCGGGTTTCAGGATCCCACGGCTCCTCCTGTTGGGGCCCCGCGATGAGAAGGGTGCGACCATCGGCGACTTGGGGGTGTTGAGCGCAGCTCCTTTGAAGACGAACGTCGCCGTCGCGCCCCGCGTTTTGGTGAGGTAGGCCTTGATCTTCTGCCCCGCCTCGTTAGGGACCTGCACCGTCGGGATGGCGTGCGGCCTCGGGATGACCACCGGACCGAACACCTCCGGGGTGACCACGATCATTCCGGCGACGCCGATGCTCTTTAGCATCCTGGCCTTGGCGGTGCTGGCATCACCGCCGGCTTCGCAGAGGATGATCTTTCCGGTGACGTTTTCTGCCTTGAGCACGTTCTCGTTGAGGCACTGGCCATCGGACATGTCGTGCACCAAGGGGAGCAGGCCGTCCATGGTGGTGTTGGGGTCGCTGAGTGACTCGCCGTCAAGCTCGACGTTGTCCCCAAGCTTTACGGAGGCCAAGAATCTCCTGTCGGTGGTGCTGGCGCCGACGGTGAGCAGCCACGGCGACTCGTTGACGAGGGTCGCGGGTGCCGGGCCGGTGTTGCCCGCCGCCGCGCAGATGAAGACGCCGTTCAGGACGGCCGTGTAGCCGCCCAGCGAGACGGGATCGTCCGAGAAGTCGATGGCATCCTCGTGCCCAAGCGACAGCGACAGGATGTCGACGCCGTCCTCGATGGCGTCGTCCACCGCCGCCAGTATGTCGTCCCGGTCGCAGCCCTTGTCCTGGTAGCACACCTGGTAGAAGGCGATGTGCGCGCGCGGGGCCATGCCGGTCGCCGTGCCGAGCCCGTTGCCGAAGACGCTGGCGTTGGGCACGAACGCGCCGGCGGCCGTGCTGGACGTGTGCGTGCCGTGCTGCCCCTCGTTGATCGGGAGCACCGGGTCGCGGAGGCCCTTCCACTTCCACTTGGCCGACTCGAAGTAGGACCGCGCGCCGATGAGCTTGTTGTTGCACACCGTCTTGTTGAAGTCGCACCGGCCCTTCCACTTGGGCGGCGGCGGCTGCATCCCGGCCCCGTCGAACGACGGGTGCCCGGCGTAGATGCCGTCGTCGAGGATTCCGATGATGACGCCCTCGCCCATGTTGCTTGTGTTCCACAGGCCGCCGCCGCCGCCCCGGCGGCCGCCCATGAGCCCGAGCATCTCCGGCGTGTGCGTGGTCAGGAGCTGGAACGTCTGCTCGGGGAGGGCTCGGTCGAACCACTCCATCTTGGACATCTTGTCCAGCTCCTCGGGCGTCATGCGGGCGGCGAAGCCGTTGACGACGCTGCGGTAGGAGTAGATGAGCCGGGTCATGGCGGACGGGTCCGCTTCCAGGGCCTCCTTGGCAGTGTCGCACACCGACGACAGGAGCGACGCGTGCCAGCTCGACACGTTCTTGTGCACGTTCTTATCGTACTCGTACTTGCTGCGCACGATGACGAGGTAGTTTTTGTGCTCGCCGTGGTCATTGTGGCTCGCGACCGGGGTGACCGCCGCCGGAGATAGGAGGAGGAGGAGGAGGAGGAGCACGGCCGCGGCAGCGTGGAGACCGAGACACGGTAGCGTGCACCTGCTGTGGATCGGATTATCCATATGGGAGTGGCGGAACGAAATGGGAGCGAGAGATGGTACGTAGTACGAGGTACGCTACATGCCTAATGGGTAAGAGAGGTTTCTTCTTGTGATCCAAAAATGGCTAAAGCGTTCTGTGGTCAAGTGGTGAGGTGGCTTAAAATAGGAAATGGATGCAAAGATTAATTTGTGTATATGCTGCTTGGTCATGCATGTCCACACAATTTCTTGCGGACGAAATGGAGACGAGAGACCTGCGCGTCTCCTATAACTAAGGAATGCATATAATTGGGACCTGGGAAATTGTTTTCATAGTGAGCTCTACCACATCAAGCAAGATTTTCAAATTGAGTGTACGTACATGCCACCAGATAATTCCCATCAAGTAAACTAGGAGTAATAAAACTTCATAGAAGTCACAAAAGCACACCCTAAACTATAAAAAGTGTCCATAATAATATAGTCAAAAACCTTGCAACAAATTCCATCTTCATGCGGAAACAACACACTACAGTGCTTTTATCATCTCTTTGCTGACCTTCGTAAAGTACCACCCGGTCTATGCCGACAACTTGAGGATCAATGCTTGCCACTTCATGTTGTACTTAAATGTGATCCTAGCTTCCTTCCGGAGCATCCATATAAAACTTTGAAGCGTGTAGCCTACAACTGAGACTGAGATTTTACTGGCTTTGCTCATTTTACAAAAATATAAATGCATAAACTCCATGACTTTCATGTAAGAACTAGTTGAATGCCGTGTACTAAAAATGAATGACTTTCAACATGATACCAGATCGTCCACTAAAAATGAATGCTGATACCGTTGCAGCATGATGAGACAGCTGCGGACGCACTATCAACGATGAGCAAAAATTAGAAGTAATTGCTTTAGAGTTATCCAATAGAGGATGGAAACACATTTATTGTTTGAATTAGGGTCCGGGTCGATCTATAAGACCTTGGCCTTTTCTCTTTTCCAAATCTCTGTAATAATTGTCTGTGTACATCCCTGGATGTAGAGGCCGGATACTTTTATACATTATTAAAAAAAATATCGACTAGGGCTTGTTTAGTCCCTAGTGAAAAGTTTTTGGATAATGAAGCACTTTCGTTTGTATAATTATTGTTTAAACATGAACTAAGTAGGTTTAAAAAATTTGTCTCGCAAATTACAGACATACTATAGTTCTTTTTTATGTATACTAGCAAATATACCCGTGCGTTGCAACGGGAGAAAAACATCAAATGAATGTTACATATCTATTTATATTTATCTTTTTTATAAAATTTAAATTCTATAATTTCTTTTATTGATAACCATGACATCTATGGTATTAGATACTTATTATGAAGTGTTCATATGATATAACAACAAATCGTGCAAAAGGTAGTGGAAGCATTCTCAAGCATAAATTTAGGTAAATTAGTAAATCGGTGAGATATGTAGGAATGGTGCTAAAACATTTACCAAGCATCACATTAAATTGGCTACCATAATAATTTTATAATAATTGGAGAAGATAACTATAATTTCAATTTTACACTAAAAAGCATAGGCAAACATCTCCAACAAAAAAATATACTAAAATTTGTGATATTTTTTATTTGCTGCATGGATTTATATATCTGGAGCTGAACAAAATTTGTTTTATAATTTTTAAATTTTTCTATGAATTACTACGCATTTATCAATTTTTAACCAATCAATTTTTACACTAAAAACATAGGCAAGCATCTTCCGCAAAAAAAAGTACTAAAATTTTGTGATATTTTTGTTTACTGCATGGATCTACATATGTGGAGCTGAACAAAATTTATTTTATAATTTTTAGATTTTTCTATGAATTACTACGTATTTATCAATTTTGAACTGATTTAAAGAATAAAAGAAAAGTAAATTAATAGAATAAACACTTTGCCTTTACGCCCCTGTACTTTTCTTATTTTTAATGTGTTTAATGTGTATAGGAGATTTTATATTAGAAACTCTAGAAATATTTCTATTTTGTTTTTTCTTCCGCTACGGACGCACTCAGACGGGACACTTGATGGGGGAGACGGATAAATTTTCGGCAGACTGAAATTTCCATGATTAAGTATTAGGGATAGATGTCGGATTTGTCCCATCTCTAAACTGGATCTTCTGCAAGCCTTAGCTCGCGATCTGCAATGCTCAGATAAAAAAAAAAGAAACCCGCAGAAACGAAGTAACAAAACTGGTTGATCTGTTCTAGCCCAAGTTTGTATGATGTAGGAGAATCTTTTCGTTGCTGGTGATTGAGCAATCATCATCGGCTGTCAAATAATTCCAACATTCAAGTAATACTGGTATTGATTTCAAACGCAATTTGAGCCCCAGGCTTGCACTCCGGATCTGAAGTCGTGCCCCCGCCGTGGGGCCGCGCCAGTCCCCACGTCAGTCGAGATCCCCGCTGGCACGACGGAACGTGCCGACGAGGCCGGGGGCAGCACATCATCTCATCACGCACGGCACCCGCTGCGCCTCCCCATCTCCGCCGTCCGCCTCGCATCCCACGGCTCCCGCCTCCCTCCGCGCTCTCCCATCCCGCCTCATCTGCCGAGAGCCCGAGACGAGAGACCAGCCAATCAACCAGCTACCTACACACACATCACTCATTCAGTTGCCAGTCAGTTTGCCAAGGCCAGTTGCGCGCGCAGAGGGAGGAGAGGACCGGAGGAGCTGCGCTGCGCTGCGCCGCGCAGATGTGGGCGCCGGGGTCGCCGGGGAGGCTGCCGGCGCTGGAGGAGTGCGTCGAGGGCGAGGACGGGGAGGCGTACCACGGGGCCATGGCCTCCTGCTGGGGCCGCTTCGGCGCCGCCGCGCTGTGGCGCAGGCTCCGGCAGCGTCTCAGCCTTGTGCGGCGCATGCGGCGGCGCGGCCGCTCCTCCCTCCTCGGCGCCGGCGGGCTCAACTACGACCCGCTCAGCTACGCGCAGAACTTCGACGACGGATGCCTGGAGCTGGAGGAGCACGAGCCGGACTTCAGCGCCAGGTTCGCGCCCGCGCGCCACGCCGCCGGCTTCCCGCGGCCCACGGCCGCGGCGCGCGACGTCGTCGCGACCGCTTGACGGCGTACCACACGTCCTCCGGCTTTTACCTCCCGTAACGCTCGGTGCTCGCCGCTCGCCCGCGCGCCTATGGAAGGGCTAGCGGCAAATTCCTGGTAATATTGCTCCACACGTCTTTTAGTTGATAAATGTACATACATGGCACACGCCGTCGATCGACTCATATGCATCATGGATGGATGTAATTAAGTAGGTTCGTTATTATAGCGTAATCGAGCTCGCTCAGACGAAAATAAAATTTTTCTTGCCGATTTGCTGTGCATTCAGCCAGCGGCAGCGTTCTTGAATTTTTTATGTGTTCATGTACGCTTGTGATTCGGGCTTCGGCACAGTAATTGCTGTTCTGAATTAGGCCTAAATCGTTCTTTGTGGAGATGGCAACATTCACCTTTACTTCATAGTATTTTTTCCCCCTCAACGCATCCATATTTGTTTGCCAAAGCTTCAGATTTTTCGCGGTGCTATACATTAAACTGTGACGCTTTGATGATGCAGCTGAGACTGCACCTGTAGGCTGTAGATATCATGCTACTAGTGTCTCCACTACGCTGAATACTCCCTGCAAGTTGTGTCACTGATGCTATCGTGGAATTACTTCTCCTGTCTTGGTCCAATTATTAGAGGACGAATTCAAGATTTGGGTGCCTGCTTCTGTTTACAAAAGCAAAGGTAACGAGATAGAGAGGGGATATGCGCACTTATTGAGGCTTGGAATATTCTTGCAAAAATCCATCGGTGCAGTGCAGTTTACAGCTTGAACCTGATGACGAGCCTGTTTGTTGGCTTAACTCTGCTGGCACGTCAACACGCAACTTGAGTAAGAAAATATCTTAAGGCACCAAACAGACAAAACGTCAAAAGGCTCCTGGTGGTCTCTGTGTGGTCCTCCCATGAGTCGACCAGTGACTGTATCTGTTAAGTACTACTCCTACATCTAACGTATTTATTCAAAAATCTTCCACACCAGTCATCCTATCTGCTGTTTTTTTAATTGAACAGAATAACTAGTATGCAGGGTCTCCATTTGCGGACCATCGTCGTCTTTGAAAGCTTTGCTTCAATATTTAGGCCTCGTTTAGTTCACCTGAAAACCAAAAAGTTTTCAAGATTCTCCGTCATATTGAATCTTGTGGCATATGCATGAAACATTAAATATAAACGAAAACAAAAACTAATTATACAGTTTAGCTGTAAAATCACGAGATGAATCTTTTGATCCTAGTTAGTCCATAATTAGATAATATTTGTCACAAACAAACGAAAGTGCTAGAGTACCGAAAACTTTTCACTTTTCGGAACTAAACAAGACCTTATAGAGATCATAACCAAAAGCGGTGCAATCCTGTCTCCCTCTCGAGCGAAGCATTTCTTATCGTTTTGGCAGTGATTATACCGATTCTCGTAAAATTAGAAACGTTGCCAAAAGGAACTCAATATCCTCTCTCGAGTACAGAGATAGCTCAAGTGGCCAGAACACATTGGATATATTTGGTTCACGTTGGACGGTTGGAGAGCTAGGTTGGCTAGCTGCTTCAGTAATGCAAGAGACTTGTGCTTAGTTTACTTGTACTAATCATGTTTGGTTCCCTAGTTAGCTTATATAGGATTACTTCTCCCTTTTGTCAAGGTGCATTTTAGCTGAAATCACCTCCTCTTCACTTCTTGTTGTTCTTTGTGCTCTCCTCTACGCGCTTGTGAAGGTGGGTTCTTCGTGCTGTACACGCTAGTATAAGTGCACGCGCGCGCGCGTGTGTGGAGGCACAGATCCAAGGGCTGATGGTGCAGACACACCGAGGGTGTGGCCCGGGTTGGAGACAGGTTTAGCAAGGAAAGGCTAGGTGGAGGGTGGTGACTGGTTGGTGGAAGCGAGATGGAGGGAGGCGTCTAGTGGGTTGAAGATGAGGTCTAGAATGAATCTAGGGTGGTGACCAGTGTGGCGAATGAAAACAACACATATGGGTGGAGATGGAGGTGCAAGAGCGGCAAGGGTGGAGACGAAGCTTAGTGGGGTAGATATGAGGTGCAGGGTGGGCTCTAGGGATATCAATGGGGAATTCCTCGTCGAAGGATTGCTCATGATAAAATGTACTCCCTCCGTTCCAAATTATAAGTCATTCTAAGAATCTTGGAGAGTCAAAGTATTTTCAAGTTTGACCAAAAATATAGAGAGAAATACAAAGATTTATGTCATAAAATAGGTACACTATGAAAATATAACTAACAAAGAATCTAATGATACTTGGTTGGTACCAAAAACGTTATTATTTTGCTATATAAATTTGGTCAAACTTGAAAAACTTTGACTCTTCAAGATTCTTGGAATGACTTATAATTTGGGACGGAGGGAGTAACATTTAAAGAGCAAAACAAATTCATGGTGTCAAATAAATATAAGTTAAACAAGCAAAAATTCATGTAATAAGAGACATCTTTTTTAGGATGTACTCAATCCATTCCAAATTGTAAGTCGTTTGACTTTTTTAATATCAAGTTTGACCACTCGTCTTATTCAAAGTTTTGTATAAAATATCACTTTTTTTGTTGTGTATTGGTCTATTAATAAAAGTTCTTCAAGAATGACTTAAATTTGACTATATTTGCATAAATTTTTTGAATAAGTCGAGTGGTCAAACTTGAGGTAAAAAAAGTCAAACGACTTATAATTTGGGATGGAGGGAGTAGGTTGCTATTTATACTAGGTTGAACTTTAGCATTTCAAGAAGTTGAGTTTGTAAGGTAGGAACCAACGAGAACTAATTTTCTCAATTTTAATTCTTGTGGGGATTAAATTACTCATTCTCGCCCTCTAAAAGAAAAATTAAACGTGCGAAATTGAGGATTTGAACACATTGCCATTTCTAAGAGCTCAAGACAGCAGCCGGCGACGAGGCCGAGAGATGAGAGCACATGGTGAGAGGAATCGAGCACAACGGCTAGACAAAGCCAGGTTTAATGGAATCCACCCCTGCATCCTAGAAAGCCTGGGTAAAAACTCCTTAGAGGCGACCAAACTTTGCATGCTCGGGCCATCAAGCAAACCCAAATCAGCTCCATTGAGCATGGCCAGAGAAGCATAGGAACCAAACAAAAAAAAACCCTACTCAACGGCCAACCTGACCCATCTGGGCCCACGTATCAGAAGCCCCTAATTTGAACCGGGCCTATCTGCTCGCAAAAATCGCACGGACGCACCCTGCGCTCCTCCTTCTCCCCCAAACTGAAATCCGCTGCGCGGCGCTCCCCTTGTCTACCTCGCAAAATCCACAATGGCTGGCGGTTCGCTCGAGCCAGGGCAAACTGGAGCCGCGCCCAACCAGCGCAAGCGCAAGGCTCCGGCCTCCGCCGCAGCCGCTGAGGACGACGCGGAGGCGGAGGAGCTGGAGAGAGAGGTCGCCGATCTGGACCGCCGCATCCTCGAGCACCTCCGCGGCACCGCCACCCGCCTCTCTGACGCTGTCGCCTCCCGTGTCGCCGCGCTCCGCTCGCTCGACCGGCTGGGTACGCCCCTCTCCCTGCCAAGCTATCGTACTAGGGTTTGAGATTGCTCCGCCCTGACAAACACTCTATCTATTCTAGCCATAATCAAAATTTCCTGATTATTAGTCCAAGTAAACTTTATATTCTTCAAATCCAATTCAGTCCTCTATTAGTATGGGTTGCATGCTATTTGCAACGGGGGTTTTTGGGCAGCCACCCATAGTTCCCCTATTTTCACCATCAGTTTGTATATCAATATCAGCATCATTTTTATTCTGATTACCAGAACCAGCAGCATCCACTGCCTTAGTACTAGCTCTTTTCCTACATATCTTCCCATAGTTTTCATTTCTAAGATTATCTAGCTTAACCATGTTATCCAACATGGATTGAGAAAGAGGATTGCTGTCCCTAGATATAATGCTAATCTCAGAAGCAATATTAGACAAAAGTAGAAGAATTAGTTTTACTAGAAGGTTTACTATTATTACCTCGCATAGAATCCAAATTATGCTTCCTCTTGCAGTCTTGAGCCTTTTCTAACATGCTTCTCCCATCATCACTGAACCTCTTGCTCTTCCTTTGTGCTGGAATCAGACCCCAAACTTGTTTTTTTTCCTCTCTTAGTCTTATCCACCTGCTCCATCTGAACCGTTGTTTTCTCCAAAACATCCTCAGATGGTTGGGTCCATTGATTTCCACATTCCTCTGGATTACTGCTTTCTACAAAATCAGATTCTTTAGCAAGTTCCTTATCTAGCAGTCCCTCATTGCTTTGCTCTCTCCTTTGAGAATCTAACTTATCCACCCATTCCACCAGGAGATGGATCAGCTCATCATCATCTATTGTTTCTTCCTGAGCATTTGCTTGGAATTCCTGTTCATCAACTTCAGAACCTTCTAATTCCATAGCTCTGAGTAAGTCCACACTTTCAAGACTGATCTCTTTAAATTCCTCAAGAAAATCCAGGGATCTTCTCACTGATTTAGTCTTCTGACCATTGGATGAACCTTCTCCTTTGCCTTGCATCATATTAACCCCCGATAGCTGATTTTTTCTTTCGTTTCTCTCCATCTAGATTTTCCAAATCTGGTGGATCATCATCTAGATAAGGAACTACCTATCAAAATTTAAAAAATGCCTAATCTTTTACATCTGCTGTTGCTAGTTCGAAATAAAAAATACTAACATTTTCAGGATAACAAATGTTTCTGAAGCTCGGCAACTGACATACTCGTTTAAGTTCTTTATTTATTACATTAATATTTGCTAATATGTCCATGTATATTGCAGAAGTTGCAGTTCTCTCGGAAACATTAGTTGCTGAAGATGACCAGGTGCTTGAGAAAGTAAACATGCTCAAATCTAAGATTGAAGCTAATGTTGCAGATCTGCCGAAGGTACTTAAAAAAGTAAATGAAACCATTGCTCGGTGTGAGAAGTCAATGAATCAGAATGGTAATGTCAATCCTTTGTGTGAAATGAAGCTGTAGAGTTTGACACGTCGTGGTGTGAACTGTGGTGGGAGGCTGGAGCTCCCCTATGTGTAAAGGCCAAAGGCCATCCCCTGCCCATGTAAACTCTACAATTCCATGCCTAATGCACGGATGCATGTCCGACTCAGCTAGGATGTAGGGCTTTTACCCTAAAACAGGGGCATGAACCTAGTAATCCGCTATGTGTGTGTGCTCCTTTGAGCAATATTTCGCCCTTTGAACCCACCACTAGTATGTTGGTGAATCTCCACAGACACCACTCGTTAATCAAACAAGCCAAAAAATTATACGTTTCTTGGCACTATTGATTCACCAAAAGTTACCTACGACCGCCACTGCACATCTATTGAGTTATATATTGCACGATCAAATATCGTTTTCCTTCCCCCTTTTACTTCCGATAAAAAAGGGAATTATATTCCAGATAGGGAAAGGTGTGAGCACCAAGGGCATGTTTAACTGCCCCGCTTCATGTTTTTCAACCAAATAGGTGTAGCTCTACAAACTCTGCTCTAGGGGGGAAAAATAGAGCTAAGAGAACACCAAAAGGGTGCAGATTTTCAGTGAAACTGCTCCATGGTTGATATTGTACATTTTTGCTTGTGAATTCGTAAATATCTAAACCAAATTAGAAGAAAGGATGGTGCATCTCTCAAAGCTTTGGCCTCGGATTTCGTCCTCGTGGCTTCTCCCTTCTAATCAACGCCTCTTGGGTCAGCGACATGATAAGCTGCGCATTCCAGAAGACAATATAATTACTTGGGTCCCAACTCTCACGAACAGGTGCAGGAGCATAATCAGAACTAAGAAGAATGCATACCTCTCCTTGCCTGTTGAACATGCGTCCAGTGACGAAACCCCGACCACCATGCGCAGATGGGCTCTCGATCTGTTCACGGGAGCAATGTGTACATTAGTATCTCGCATGGGCTCATCTCCATCGATGTACAGATGCACAATCGGTCAATCGCTTACCACATAGAGCAACCATTCGTCAGCATTCACAGGTTTGTGGAACCAGATGCTACAGACAGTAACAGGCAGCCGTAAGAACAAACAAAAATTTGCTAAAGGTGATGATGATCGGAAGCACTACACTGAGTGAATGTTAACATACGAATGATTAAGACTGAGCACGTGTATCTCCAAAGACTTCGCCAGATGAGGGTGACGGCTCACAGGAGAATATAGTAGATCCGAAGCATATGCTACAACACATCTGTAGTGTTGCAGAATAACATTATGTGCAATTATAGAAAATGATGAAAGGTAGTGTACGGTGATGTAACGACTAACCTATGTAGAGCTTGATCGTCTGAAAGTTTTCCCCGAGCTCTAAACCAGTAGTTTAAGCTGACAAAAAATCAGACACATTACTAAATCATAACTATTTCTACTAATGTAAAAAGATAGAATGGGAAAATCTTGTTTTGGAGGAAACAAGGATCTGCAGGATTAATATAACTTAAAACAAAAAAAATATGAATATGTTGCATTCTGGGAAAAAGATGTATGTGGATACCTTGGTTTATGTTGAGACGCTGAATCTTCACATAATCTTATTTCTATGGGCCAAGGAGTAAACTTTTTGTTAGCTGCCAAGCTCCTATATTGGCTGCAGATGAATAAACACTCATTTGGCTACCAAGTACCACATGATAAAGAGATGAACAATATGAATATTTGATATTATAAATGTGCTAAACTTGTCGCATCAACATCAAGGTAGATCCATTTGAAAAATTATCGTTTTCAATGGCACAATAGAAGTAAATCCAGAAGGGCAAAGGCTATGTTTAATGGTTAAACCAATTAATAAGATGATAACATCATTAATTTAGTAACCGTCGAACTATATGATAGGAAGTCAGAAAAATTACGGTGGGAAGCGTGGATCATCAGTAAGCCGTCTTTCTCGTAGCTCCTCCAGATTAAGGAGCTGCATTTGATTTCTTATTAGACAGCTGTTTTTTTTCTTCCACAGATATCAAAGGAAAGAGAGAAAAATCCTTGCCTGTTCTGGAGGAGGAACATCAGGCATGATTGCAGCCTGATGCTCAAAACCCACTTCTTCCTTCTGCAAGATAATCAGTTGAACAGAGAGTCAGACCAAACTCATACTGACATATTTCAAGAGGCTGACCTTTGCAGTCCTAAAAATTTCAACCTAGCAGTATATATTCTAGCAGTTGTACCACAGAACAATTTATCAGTGGATCATAAGAAAATGTAATAATCAAATTGAGACCAGGAACGATATTGTCTGGTAGCTATTGTCACTAAGGATGATATTGATTGGTAGCTGATGAAGATATACCATAAAGTTTAGGGTTTAATGAACAAAAATTTTAGTAGGGTGTGCAAGGGCTACAAGGAGCCATTTTCTATCCAACAGTTCATGTTTTTTCAATTAATCTGAAGTTAAGTATAACAGTTTGGACCAACAGTACCATTTAAAATAACCAAAGGAACAGTGATTTGATGCAGAGTTTTGGGAGATACAAGTTTCAAAATAATCATTTACCTTCTAACTCGCAAATTCTCAGCATGAACAAGGCAGAGGTCTTTTCAAGTTCAAAATATTGAAAAATGAGAATCATAACTGCTACAGGTTTGTATAAATTGTTTAATGTGTCCAAAGAAGTTTCAAATATTATCATTACAGAAGTATAAGCACCTGGAAAGAAGCAATTAAGGTGAATAGAACTAGGCCCTTCTGCTTTGCCTCCACTTTTCTTGTGGCAAAGTTGGATCCATCACGTGCCCGATGAACTTGGTATATTATTGGTACTACACCAGAGGACAAATCAAAGACAGCCATGCGCCCATGAGCATCAAACTTCTTTTTTGGATTGAAAGAAAGTGCACTAAGTATCCCAGCTTACTACAAAGCCAGAAATATGCTGTATGGGTATCAGACTTGTGGATTAGTTTCAAGAGTTAAAATACTGAGTGTTACGCAACTCAATCATAATATTACATGAAACGAAAAAGAATAAAAATAGAAGCCCCAGGCCCCAGCTAAGCCCAAACTAAAAGCTTCTAGTTATTTCACCCCCGCTAATTAACTGACAGATTACTGGTTCTCAGATCACATTTGATTGACCAAAATAATGTTGGCAAAAGATCACATAGCTTTAGGAAACCATACTGTCAATGTCTCCAGCAACAAGAAAAACTGCATGCAAACTATGAACCATTTTTAGACAATCAACAGTCTTGGATGCTGCTGCCAGTGCCTGCATGACATCAAACATAAGAAGAGGTTACAACATACTGAAATCCTTTTACAAGGATTCCCGGCTTTTAATGAAAAAAAGCATAGAGTTAACAGTACCATACAGAAATACATTTATCCAGAAGATACCAACTGTCAGCAGCAAGGGAGTTGACATAACTGAACACAAAAAGGGGACTATTCTGACACAAACTTCCTACAGGTACTCAAAAGACACCTAAGCAATAATTTCTTATAGCTTCTTATTGTCACCCTGTGGCCCTTAACAACATATCAACTGAATAAATCATGAAGGAGATAGTCATATCATAAATAAGACAGTAAGGCATAATGGAATATCTGGAAGGACGCTGACAGGGACTAAATCATTTTAAATATAATTTGTATATTTGTTCCTGAATATTTGGTTTCATGAGATGCTCTTAAATCTAACCCACGCGCTTATGGGAAGCAGAGGAAGCATGTCTAAAAAAGTTTCTTTTTAGCTATTGACTCAGTAATTCAAAAATTTGCACTTGAAAGTAAAATGATGAGGTAGAATTCAGAAGTAAAAGGAAGTGGTCAAATACATATAGTTGTCAGATCTAGAAAGTAAGCGAGGATGGTTGAAAAGTGCCTGTCCAATGAATTGTCCTCCAAAAACGTGCCTAAAAGTTGGAGCTTCGGGCAAAGTAAACCCACGGAAAATATCGACCTAAACAGACAGACAAGAATTGTGGTGAGCAAGACAAGGGAATTCAATACAAAAATATTAAACTATATTTAACATGTTTGTCCTTTTAGCATTAAATCAAGAAGATACAACCATGCAAACCTCTGAAAGTCATCCCTGCTCTCATATTTGTTTATTTTAAGCGATGTAAATCAAAGTATATGATGAGTTAGAAGCACAAGGTTAGTCTCCATATGGTAACAGTATGATTCCACTGACAGTCTTAAATCCATTTGTTGCACAATGGATAAAACAGTATAGATATTGCCTTACATTATACTAACCTCTAGTGGTTCTAAGTGCAAAATTTGTTCCAGCAAAGAATGTTTAGGTGTTTCCTCCGGATTCCAAATTGTTTTGGGTTGTAACAAATGTGCATATTGATTGGGCAATATGAAACAGGTCAGCTGCAACAGAACGGTCAACAATAAGCAAGAGATGGTTATACACATTTGGAGAAAACATAAACCAAGAGTTCACTAAGAAAAGAGAATCCTACAGCTAAAGAAATGACAGGTTAAAAGTGGGACTGTTGGAAATAGGCACCTTTGATAATGCAACAACAGTTACTTGATGAACAGAACTATTAGATCCTATAAAATAATGCAAAGCATCAGTAATTAAAGAAATGAAATCACATAAGACACTGTTTTATATCTTTTTCATGCAGAATGAGTTTGAACAGGATTAAACCAAATTATCATGACAGGAAATGTCTTACCGTAACCAAAGTAGTCGTACTTATTTAACACATAGTCTGGGCGGTTTGCTTCTTCTGTATTCGCAGGCGCAGAAACTTCAGCCTTCAGGATAACGAAGATGTCATTGAAGTAGCAGAAAGTATTACTGCTAAAATAGAATAATCGGCCTCTGCCCCCACTCCCACTATGGTAAATATCAAAGGTACATGTAATTCTAGCATATTTTCTCGTTGATACTAACACATATCAAAGCAAAATAACCATTATAAAAGGTATGAACGCAGCAGCAAGACAAATTAATACAGTTAGGGCAGGAAAGCTATGGAAGATGGCAGGAAAGCTATGGAAGATCTGGAACGTAAGATCATTGTTATAAAAACTGTTCTTCACTCAGTGAAGTCTAAGTCTTAGAACCAAAGAACAAAACAAACAACCATTATAAAAGTTGTTCTTTTGCAGTCTACTAGGAATCAATGTAGAAAGAAAAGCCAGGCTAAATTATATGGTCCACCTGTTTCAAATGAGTAGTCAATTACTGATGTTATATCTCCATGTTGGGTATTTTTCAGTGGTACTACAGCCTTCTGCGCACCAGTCAAATAATCACCAATGCCAAAGATGGGTGGTAATGAAGTATAGAAGTTTTTAATTTTTTTTTTTTTTGCACCAGTGCAGATTCAATGAAGCGTCAGCTCAGAAGATGGGTGGTAACCATGAGGTGCAAAGGTACGCCACAAGAAACGTTCAGTGCCTATACATCTTTATCTCAGCCATCTAAGTTGTACATGTATGCATAGAAGGAACAAAAGTAAGAATTTGCATGAATTTTACCTGACCATCCAATATGATGTAAAGGCCATCAACAGGTTCACCTTCGCGAGCGACATAGTCACCAGGCTCTGCAAAGTACCAGTATCAGAGCCAAATATGATTCATTCATCTTGACGCCACACCACATTCAATGACAGAAGAATAAAATCTTGTTTAACCAGTACAGCCTTATATTATGGGAAGTATCAGAGCCAAATATGATTCATTCATCTTGACGCCACACCACATTCAATGACAGAAGAATAAAATCTTGTTTAACCAGTAGAGCCTTATATAATGGGATCACCGATCACATTAAGCAGGCACCAAGGGTTAAACAATTACGATTAAACTTAAACACAATCAACTCATTACGGAATTCTGGTTAGAGCTTTGACTGAAAGACCACCACCCTGTTTCTCGCAGAGCTATGTTCGCATTTGCTTGCTTACATCTGAAACTTGAGTTTTGTTGTTGTAATCTCGTAGACTAACCATAAACACTCACAAGCTCAAAAATAATCTGTGGGCTTAGCACAAAGTCAGGCACTCACTCCGAGATCACGTCGATTTCCGAAAGCACAAACTGACACGCATACCATATACTTCCGTAAACAAACAGAGTAAGCCAGGAAACCGATCAAACAGCCAACTGAGCACAGTAGTAGCGCCCGCGGGCGCGCCAGGTACCGAGGTACGTACCGTAGCTCCTGACCTGGACGACCTCGGCGATTCTGCGGATGGAGGAACCCGGGAGGCACTGCAGGAGGGGCACCTGCCCCAGGAACTCGGTCACTACACACCAATGGCAACCAGGTTAGCCAGAATCGCTCCCAAATTCGGCGAGGTCTGCGCCGGCGCTGCTTTACCGTCTTCGCGATCACGACCCATCGCCTGCGCGCGGCTGCAGCAACGGCGAGCAGGGGGTTGTTGGGTTGGCTTGGCGGCCGGGACGGCGAGGCGTCTACGGTTGAGGGCGGAGGAGGACGCGGACAAAAAAAAAAGTCTCGGATTTTTTTTTTTTTGAAACTAAAAGTCTCGGATTTTAAACCTGGAGAGGAAAGGAGAACATGAACAACTGAAAGAGGAGAGACTTTATAATTGAGATTTGGGTTGTGCGCGCGGTGAGGCGGGCCCTTTGTGTCAGGCCGAGGGTCGTTGGACGGTGTTGTGCGTGGTGGAGACAGGGGCCGGCTTGTCAGTGGAGATTTTAGGGGAGCACTGTTGACCTGTTGTGATTGCAAATGAGCCACTTGCCATATGTAACATGGATACGGATACGCTGCTGATACGGCTTCGATACGTATCATGCGAGTATCCGATTTTTTATTTAATTTTCGGAATATTTGGTACGTGACCTGATACGTATCCGACCTGCCCGCGACGAACCCCCGCCCCCTCGCGCAGGAGATGCGCCGCAGCTGGCCAGTCGTCGACGACGAGCCCCCGTCCCGTCGCGCCGCATCCTGCGCACGCGCGCCGCCTCCCGCGCAAATCGACGTCTCGTCCTCCAGATCGTCGTGCCAGGGAGCACTGCGCTGGGAACCACCCACCAGCCACCAGTCCGCTACGGACGCGGCTAGCTCCCACGATACAGGGAAGAGATGCAGAAGAACAAGACAATTCAGCACTCAGCACCAAAGCTAGCTTGCGCCGACCTCCCATGACTACACCCCCTTTTCATTCTTGACTTGATGTGCTCTATATATATACTTCTGCATTCATCCAGTATACTTGGATTTAAATCTCCTGTTAAAAAAAAACTACTACACGGTGATCTAGTGATGTATCATATATGATCGTATGTACTAAACTAATGATTAGTTATTACTCATATTTTACACTTTCACATTTTTAGTTTCCATTATTATATATTTTTTTATTTAAAAATAGTATTAATAAAACGTATCCACGTTTCATATTTTCCGAGAAATTATCATATCTGCGTATCCATATCCTTTCGATAACAGTACGTGTGTCCTTGCTGGATATGCCAATACACTTAGATCGCATCTCATGGCTATAAATAAATAAGCCTGGAGGCAAATAGATAATATTAAGAGCGTGTGCCATGCGTTGAAGGAAGGATTAATGCTAACATAACACATCAGATGCAACCCGTTAATGTTCAACCCGATTACATGAAGGATATAGGGCTTTTACCCTAATATAGGCATTAATCTAGTAATCCCTTTTGAGCAATATTTCGCCCTCCAAACCCATCATTAATCGTTAATAAGCTAGCCCCCAATAGTATATTGACATATCCCCCCGACACCACTCGTGCGTCTTCCTTACGATTTTTTCGTCTTGCTTGTGCTTCCTCTTTTCACGCTGTCCCACCTCCATCGCGCCCCTCCTAATCTGGCACCAACGAGAACATGCCCCCCCCCCCCCCCCCCCCCCCCCCCCCCCTTCCCCCCCCCCCCCCCCCCCCCCCCCTTTTTTTACTTTTCTCCCCCCCCAC
>Ga0182004_10000262_pt1 | contig 28830 bp, 29 predicted proteins | sample Sormic07211540_1_FD_120479 | JGI IMG/M metagenome (GOLD analysis project Ga0182004, IMG submission 120479) | Endophyte microbial communities from Sorghum bicolor roots, Mead, Nebraska, USA - 072115-40_1 MetaG | ecosystem: Host-associated > Plants > Roots > Unclassified | place: USA: Nebraska...
AAGGCCTCACTCGCCACACAAACTATATCTAGCACCCAGCACACTTTTATTACTACATTAAAGAAAGATCAAGCTCACAGTCAGTATCCCTGGAAAATGTGATTGACAGCGTTTTCAGCGCACTGGAATGCCGACAAATAAAGGTAAAAATGATTTGGCCCCAGCGCACATTTTTATTACTTCATACACTTAGGTCTTGTTTAGTTCACCCAAAAACTAAAATTTTTTCAAGATTTCCCGTCACATCGAATCTTGCAGCACATGCATGGAGCATTAAATATAGACGAAAATAAAAACTAGTTGCACAGTTTACTTGTAAACCGCGAGATGAATCTTTTGAGTTTAGTTAGTCCATGAATGGACACTATTTGTCAAATAAAAATGAAAAGGCTACAATACTCTAAACCAAAAGTTTTTACGAACTAAACAAGGCCTTATTTTATAATATGATAAAGGTAGCAACACATCTATGGTACATATATTCTTGTGCCGTTCAGACTTCTTAGGATTAATATTCTAGTGACAGTTAGAGATTAACGGCCCATGTTTAAAGATAGACATGTGGTAGCGATCTAACGCGCGAGGCAGGGGAGCGTCGGACGCTCAACCGCGTTCGACGGGGTGGCGTCGAAGCGTCCAACACCCCCGTAGAAAGCCCTAACGGCTAGTTGTCAGGCTGACCTATTTAAATAAAAGGTGGCCGACCTTGGGGGCTTCATTCTTGCACCTTTGAACACTTGACCCATACTTTGAGCTAGAGAACACTCTCTCCACTCATCTCCTTGCTTGATTGCTAAACCTAGTGAGATTGAGTGAGATTCAAGTGCATTGCTTAGTGAGTTGCATCTAGTGGCACGTGATCCTTGAGTTTGCTGCAGATTTCTTGTTATTCTTGGGTGTTTCTTGACACTCTAGACGACATGGAGCAACAGAGGTGTTGAGCTCATGATTGGAGATTGTTTCGAGCCACACCAAGTGATTTGTGATGGGTTCTTGAGCCTTCTCCGCGGGGGAGATCACAATTGGCTACTCTAGTGGATTGCTCGTGGCTTGGAGGATCCTCATCTTATGAGTGAATGTGCGGCACCCGCTGAGGGTTTAGCTTTGGATTGCCAATTAGCTCGTGATCTATCAAGTGGGTGTATCGCCACAACATGGACTAGCTTGTTGAGAAGCAAGTGAACCTCGATAAAAAATATTGTGTCATCTCTTGCCAAGGATTCTCTCTTGTGATTGTGATTGTGAGTGAGTGTTTGGATATATCTCTGCTCTACAATGTAGGTATAACAATCACTCTCCACTCCTTTACTTACTTGCACTTCTTACTAGTTGTTTAGCTTGAGTAGCTGAGTCTTCTTGTTTAGGAGTGTTGCTAGCTCTTAGTTGCAGTTTGTTGTTGTGACTTAGTGTTTAGCCTTCTTGCTAGACTTGTGTAGGTGGCTTGCATAGCTTAGTTGTGCTAGTGCTAGAATAGCTTCGTCATTTATTTTACTAACCAACTTGTCTAGTTGAGATTGTAGAAAATTTAAATAGGCTATTCACCCCCCTCTAGCCATTTGGACCTTACAAGTGGTATCAGAGCAAAGGCACCGTTTATTTGAGGCTTAACAACCTACAGTGAGAAAATGGCTCTTAGTCTTCACATCAACAATAGAAAGAAGGCACCTTTCTTTGATGGCACCAATTATGCATATTGGAAGGTCAAGATGACCGCACATCTCAAGTCAATCAATAGAGAGGTTTAGAAGGTGGTCAAGACAAAGTTTGAAGTGGCAAATAAGAATGCACCAACACCGGTTGAAGAAAAAAAGCTTCAATGTAATGACATTGCCATAAGTGCTCTTCATGAAGCTCTAGATGGCAAGACCTTTGAGCAAATTAAGAACATAGAGATAGCTCATGATGCGTGGGCAAAATTAGAAGAAACATTTATGGGCACCAAAGGCACCAAGACTGCCAAAGCTTATATTCTCCAAGAGAAGTTCTCAAGTTTCAAGATGCAAGAAGATAAAAGTGTGCCATAAATGTTTCATTGGTTGTAAGTCATTGTGAATGAGCTCAAGGCACTTGGGGAAGAAGTGAAGGATAGTCAATTCTATATGAAGTTCTTGAGAAGCTTGCCTAAGAGATTTGACACATTGATCACCTTACTAGTCAAGACAACACTTAGTGAATCAACTCCGCAACAAGTCTTCCAAGAGGTGATGACCGATGACGCTTATAGGGAAGATGATGAGAAGGATGAGTTGGTCAAGAAGAAGAAGAAGAAAAGTGAGAATAAAGATGATGTGAAGAAGAAAAGTGTGGCATTCAAGGCCTCCTCATCCAAGGGAAAAGCAAAGATAGCATGATCAAGTGATGAATACTCAAGCTCTTGTGATAGTGATGATGATGATAAGGAAATGACTCTCCTTGTCAAGAGAATGGGCATATTCATGAAGAAGAAGGGATATCAAGCAAGAAGAAAGAAGAACTCATCCAAGAAGAATGATCATTCTATGAGGTGCTTTAGATGTCATAGCAAGGATCATCTCATTGCTAAGTGTCTATATGATAGTGATGATGAAGATGCTATCAAGAAGGAAAGAAAGAAGTAAAAGAAGAAGCAAGAGAAGAAGAAGGGTTCTCACAAGAAGAAGGTGGATGCACATGTTGCTACATGGGATAGTGATGCCTCCTCTAGTGATGATGATGAGTATAGCAAGAAGAAGGGGCATGCTAGCACTACAATTCAAGAAAAGAGCTCCATCTTTAACACTCCATCATGCTTTATGGCTAAGGCCACTAAGGTATCATCCGATGATGAGAGTGATCATACTTGTGATAGTGATAGTGATGAACCCACTAAAGATGAATTATTCACTATGCTAGAAGATTGCACATAACATTATAGAAAAACTAGAAAGGAATGCAAGGCCTTGCTTAAGGACAAGAAAACCCTTGAGCAAGAACTTGATGAGCTTAGAGCATCTTATGAGAATCTAAAGGAAGACCATAAGAAGCTTCAAAAGGCTCACACGAAGCTCAAAGAAGCTCATTCCTCTCTAGTTGATGAATGTGAATCTATGCCAACTAAAGTTGAAAAAATCTAAAACTTGCAATATAGGCATAACATGTGATATCTTAAGTAAGTCTATTATTATTGCTTCTACTAACCCTTCATGTAGCACGACCTACACACATACAAAGACTTCGTAGTGATTCTCAAGACTTATACATGTCATCAATCTTCATTAGCTTATATGTTTGTATATATACTTTAATGTTCACTTTTGCATACTAACAAGTTGCGTTTCATAAAATCAATCAAACAGGGCATTTAGGCACTATGTTAATTAAGGAATATCATGGAAGGCATTGCCCAAAAAAGATGCATGATTTGGGTATCAAAACAATATGTTCGGTAAGTGTAACTTACTTTGGCACTACATTACGTGGCTGTCAACAGCATTACTTAACATTTCCATATGTGAAACACATAGTTCCCCAAGCAAAGGTCTAGGAGTCAACATTGTGATATTACATATGAGCTATGATGAGTAACACTAGTACCTACAGGAGACACCCAAATTTGGTAAGTTTGAATCTCTTTGCTCGTAGTATAAAAACTTAGCTTAAGTTATGAAAGCTTAGACCTAAACTTGTTATCTTGTAGTGGATGGAAGAGAAAAATCAGAAAAGGGACACGTACAAGGATGATGAACTCATCGAGCTCGTCGGTGATATATATATATATATGTATATATATATGTATATATATATATGTGTGTGTGTGTGTGTTGTCTTTCCTAGAAATTTACTATAAGGGTGTATGGTACTAAAACCGCCTTACAAATAGCATTTGTAAGGGCGGCTAGTGTTTCTAGTCGCCCCTTCAAATAGATATTGCAAGGGAGGCTGGTGTTGTGAGCCGCTCTTACAAATACATTTGTAGGGGCGTCTAGAAACACCAGCCGCCCTTGCAAATGCTATTTGTAAGGGTCGTCAGAGAACCACCCTCACAAATCGATGATTTGTAAGAGCACTTAGACAAGAGTGGGTGGCTCAGCCACATTTACATAGGGTTTTGACCTGTCCTTAAAAATGTTGGGCGTAGTAGTGCCAAGTGACATCCTTTAGCATCGAAGCAACAACTATCAACTCAATGTCAGCCGAATCTTTTCTGCCCTTCTGCATATAGCAACATGACACTATGAACACATGGAGTTTCATGGCTACAATGTGCAACCGCTCTAGGTCCTGGAGTACAAGTAGATGCAGCTTCAAGAGTTGTTTGGATTGAATGTTGAGCTCTGTGACACCTGTGACATGAAATAGTTGTAGATACTGCACCTAGGGGCAACTCGAAGAGATGATGTCACCCATGGAAGCTCTGCCATCACCAAAGCAAATATTGAATAGGTCCAAGGCGTTTAGGAAGGCAAAGTTGCCTGTGCTTGGCATCAGAAGCCTAAGTTCTGCGTGTTGGTCATAAGGCACAAGTGGATGTACCTAGCCCTTAGGGAGCATATGGAAGGTCAAGAACTGTACAATTATGGGCTCATAGCCAAGTTAATGTTGATGTGGAGGAGAGAAGATATGAGAGAGATGATAGCTTGGCTCTTATGCAAGCATCAAGCTAGCCACGGATGCATAGGTAGTGGTGGGTCCAAATAGCAAGTGTTGTGAGGAGGAATAGGAAAGAGAAGGTTTCTTAGAGACAAGTATGAGACAACTTACTGTATAACTTGGCTCTGATCACTTGGCTTATAGTCAAGCACTTGGCTCTGTTATTGACCTTGCTCTTAGCATCTAGAACTACCACAGTAAGCTTGAACTGGCTGATAACATGTGGGGCCATAGCACGGGCCCAAGAGCACAAGTGTGGCACATCTAGGTTGCCCATTGGCAATGCAAATTTCAATGAACTTGAGGACATTAGAGGCCTACGTTAGGGCGGCCTCAACAAGATTGGGGAAGCTTAAAATCAGGGTGCTAGTTTCATGTCATGAAAACTAAGCTTTGGGAGTCGTGTCCAAAGATCACACCACATCGGAGAGAGGATACAGGTGCGAATGGCCTCGACGGTAGTGAGACTGAGGAGGATCATTAGGAAGAGATCATCAGGCAGCGAGTCGATGATGCGTCCTCCTGTGCTATTATGGTTTTTCACCATTCTGTGCAAAATGATGTCTAGAGTGAGTATTAAAAATGTAAAATATTATGAAATCAACTACAAAAGTTAGATACATTGCACATAACAATCTACTACCAAGTATGTCTATGATTCCCATACTTCCGCACATACATATCCTATTGTCATCTAGAGCTAGCCCTATCCCACACCTGCCCACCTGCCTTTGTTAATGATGCCATTGCTCTTGCTAGATACATGACCTCTATAACTGTTACACAGACCTAGAGTCGTTAATATCATACTTTATATTTTTGCATCAGTGTTCCTCTACCACCTGTGACTATGGATGAATTCTATCAGGTTCCTCACTCTTCATCCAAATCCACTATAGGTGAAAATGATTAGCCTTGCTACCTCCTATCTCTAGTTCTTGACGGATAGTGCCAGAACCTATTCATCCAAAATTGTAAAAAAACTATGCAATGTAAACTCTCTAACTTTCATACTGAGGAATCAAGATCCAACATGATTGTTTTTTGGGGGGAAATAAAATTAGGTATTGCGGATTCACTTTCCCCTTGCTCTAAAATAAGATTCTCAATGGAACCTAGGTGATTCAAGATATAAGTGCAACAATTCAAATTAAGATGGTAGCACAAGGCTAAAAAGGGATAACCTGGACAAACAAGGAAAGTAAGCGAAGTCGGGTGCGATTTGTCATTGATATGGTCGAAACAAAGAAGTTAAATTGATACTGGACGACGAGATGGTGGCGGCGGGGACATGAAAAATAATTTAGAGTTTGGGGAGTTGAGATGTTTATATAGGTGAGAAGATAGACACAAAAACAAAAATGAGCCGTGAGGTGTAACTGGTGCCATATCCATGTAGCCCAGGGCCCAAGGATCCAAAAGGGCAAGCATTCTAGCCCATGTAATCCATTATAAGTTATTAAGCACAAATCCAAAGGAATATTTGTTTATGTTTGACTTAATGTGTTTCTACTTGATGTTGTGCTTCTTCAAGCTAACGTCCTATGATTCAATCCATATAGGCATTCGCTGGATCATAGAGGGATGCAATATTGCTGCCAGAGCCCCTTTCCTCACTAGACACCACATTGCTACATCATGACTACTATAGTCACGCATGGCTTACAAAAAACTGCAAGTTTCCAACTCATATTTCCTTCCATTTATTTTTTCTTGATTCTTTCAAGCAATGCAAAGCCCCTAAATTTGGAAGATATGTTTCAACTAAATAACTGTGTTTTCTTTGTCCAAGAGTCTAAGGTTGTTGTTTTAATTAAAAATGGTTCAGAATGATCAATTGAAGAGGCAAATAAGAGGACAATTAAGCTTGAAGGGACCATTTGGGATCTGTCATGTGTCCATAGTTCTTGACTTTTCCGTTTTTGATTTGTGAACTATAAAATGGTTGTGCATATAATCTCTTGATATTTTGATGACATATTAAAAATTTAACCATCTAGAAGGGGATAGAAGCCAAATGGTGCTGACAAAGGAGGCGGTTGTGGGGAGCTGGGGGCAAGTCGTGTTGTTTGTTGTTCATGTCGAGAACATAGAAGAAATGTGTCAGAGGACAACCATGTTTTTTTTGTTTCGTGAACATAAGAGAAAGTGAATATGGTACTACTAGGTTTTTTAGTGGACATTTTGTAGTTGGAAACTAAATTGCTTCATTCTCACTGTACACCTCTATTGCTAGCTTATATTGAGTTGTTAAAGTTACAAATTGCTGGAACTATCCGTTTTGGTGAATCTAGATCTAGTGGAACTAAAATATTTGGGTAATTTTTCATAGAGTAAAGCTATTTTTTGTTAAATGTGGAGTTCGTGGAGCTATCGCAAGTAGACCCTTAGCCTCGATATATGAGTATATAGCATTGCTTCATGTCTATCGCATATATGCTATGATTTCCAACCCAAAGGGTTTTGTGGCCATTGATATTTATGAGCATCTTCGAAGGATTGAGCCAACATCGAGATTTACGAAGTCACCACACATGAGCCTCGCTGTCGACGGGGACATCACCTACCACTAAAAACATAGCACCATTAATTTCTAAAATAAATTCAGAAAAATATAAATACCCGTGCCAAGTTAAGGACTTAAATTTTAGTGTTCAAATTCTATAATAACGAACCCAATCATTTAATCTATGATCCATAATATGCAATCTATATGTTTCCTTGTCTCACCCCCACCGTGGCTCCTCCGCCTAAGAGCATCTCCAAGAGACTCTCTATATTCTTCCTAAATGCTAGGAATAGCAATTTTGGTGAAAAACTATCCTCCAACAGCTTCTCTAAATGGTCATCCAAATATAGTCATTGTCTATTCCGGATTTTTCGCTAGCCAAATATAACGAGAATGACTCTCTAGAGTGCGCATGAAATTTAGCAAAACTGTTGGAGAGTAAAAGAATATAGAAAACGATTTTTATTCAAATGACTCTCTAAATGATGATTTAGAGAATAAGATTTAGAAAGACTCTCGGAGACGCTTCTAGCCCTTGTGTACGTGCAGACTTCGCAGACATGAGTAGCTCTCCACGTATGCACAATGCCGGAATTCCCACAATGCCCGGCCCGGAAATAGGATCCATGTCGTCCTAAATTTGGCAAACACGACATGCATGCGCCTGGTAGACCGATAGCTAGCGCTCCTAAAAGCTGAGCTACTACTTGTGCAGGAGACCGGTGACAACGCTGTGGTAACCCTTCCTGATGCCTCTCGCGTTGAATTCCCGGTCCATTCTCGACGACGACGACCCAACGGAGCTGCGAATTCGAATCTGGGGGCACCAACGGCGGCAACAGCCAATCAGTCGCCGGTCCATCGTGCTCTCGCGCCGTCAGGAGAATATTGCAGAATCGAAGCTGGCGGCGATCAAGGTGAATTCCAGCAGAAAAGCCTTCCTGCCGCACATCACATCACAGGTGACACGCTGCAACATGATGACAAATTAGTTTAAGAAAACTATATTTTCTGTAGCTAATTAAGGCATCTATTTATGATTTCAAATAAATGGGGACACTATAAATTATGATGATGATAATAATATATTTAAACATGATAAATTAGTTTAAATCTGTAGCTAACATTCTTGTGCTGTGTGTGTACAAGGAAACCGAGGGAAACAACATTTTCTGGAATTTGTCGATATGTCGGAACATTTAGAAAATAGAGGTTTCTAACTTATTTGAATTTATTTTTTCAAAAATGTAGGAGAGCTGCGCTTCAAAGATTTTTTTTAATTTGTTAAATGCATGAGTTGCTCCGGTTTATATTATTTGATTTGAAAGAACACAAGATTATATTTAGAAACTACGTACTCTCCGTTCTTCATGTCCCTTGCCACAATTTATTTCCAGGTCTTCTAATCTGCGCCGCACCGCATGGAAGGTGGCATCCACAAAGCAGAGAGCACCGAGTTCAGGGACTTGCTCTACCTGACGTCAAAGCAGCCCTTCATACTTCGCCTTGCCTTCTCCGCGGGCATTGGTGGTCTCCTCTTCGGCTATGATACTGGTCCGTCAAACTATCATTCTTAGTCCATTCTTTTAAAAACTATAACGCATGATTCGACTTGCTCTGACTTTGCAGTGCTGAACTTTCGTAGCTAATTTCAACTTTATTATAGTAGACCCATGGTAGTTCTCCAATGAAAGACATTTAGCCTCAAAATCCATCTAGTTAGCATCATAAGCCCTAGGACTTTTGCTACTCAAATAACTGTAATTCACTTTTTTTGGGCAAACACTCTTAGAGTACCACTACAATCAATCTGCTTTGCCTTTCCGTGCCTCTACCATCACACTGTCTTTGTGCTCCTTCTGCCTTCCTAATGTCTCCTCCATATCTCTGGTGGACCCAACAAATTCATTATTATTGGATTTGCTACCATCCACCATCGCAACCACTAACAAATGGGGGCCATGGCCCTCTCCTCGTCCTTGCCCAATGGACTAGACCTTTTTGTGGTTCGTGGCATCCCTCACCACCTAACTGTGCCACTCCTTTGGCCGCATCAACCACTAGGTTGTTAGTCTCTCTTACTTTTTTTACAACTAGGATGATGAGAATCTAAAACACTAACCTTCAAAATCTCAACAAAATTGTGTGGATGAAAATTCAATTGATTTATAAGGAATTTGTCAATAGATACATAATATTGTTCTCATTAATAACACTAAAATCATGATTGCAATTAAATATTCTCAAATATAAATAAGAAAGTCCAACATCTATCAAGATATTTTTTAGCCCACAATATAACACACAAAATACTAGACATTAGAATGGTTATCCTTATCCCAATCAAACAACCCACCATATATTCCTTCCTTTTCTGCTTTTTCTAGCCTCTTGTTCTTTTCTACAGTGCTGCCACTTGTCGCCAGTGACCTCCTCAATTGCTCTTTCCTCCAAGTCATGTCCTGTAGATGCCGACAGAACCCATTGACAAGGTACCTGACGCCCACACCATCCACTGCCGCGATAGCCTAGCTTCATCACCACCAAGTGTCCCCACTCCTGAATCCAAACCTTAAATCCCCAAATTGTAGGAGATGTAGAAGATCACCCTTAGTGCAAACTAGAGTAAAGCTAGGCAAGCTAGAAGATGCGTCCAATTAGGTTATATGTAACAATTTCAGTTGATCCAATCTAATCCTTGTTTATCTTTTTTATTTCTCCATATGTGAGTTGATTTTTAAGCTAAACTTTTGATGTGATAGCGCAATGTCGTCAAAGAAACAAATGTGCTTTTTTAATCATGGATTCTTTCCATTTTGATATCTTGGGTTAACTTATTATATGTCTTTATTACCTATCAAAAATATTGATGAGTGGAGACTAAAATCTTATTAAGGAATAATGTAGAGCAACTAAAATAGCTGGGGGAGTAAATAAAAAACAATACTTTAAATGTTAGGTGGACACAAATAGTGGAGGGTGGAGAGCATAACAACTAACCCGAGTCGAATAGGTGCCAAAATTTTAAAAATTTGTTTAAATTTGGTCCAAAATTCTCAAATATCGCATTTATGGTGCTGATTTTTTTCTTGCAAATCTGTAAAAAAAGAACCCTGCGAACAGTTGTTTTATTTCAAAACGAAATTCATAATGTCATCTGCCTCTAATAATGCTTACAATCCTGTGGGTATCTCTACTATACGCAGGCGTCATATCAGGAGCTCTCCTGTACATTCGAGACGATTTCGAGCAGGTCGAGAAAAGCACCGTGCTGCAGGTACTTGTTTCAATTCTGTTCTTGCTATTTGCTCGCGACTCCCGAGCCACGAAAAAAAATCAATGCAAAGCAAGAAGAAACTAACCGTGGGAGTGGGACGATGCTCCTCCATCTCCATGGCAACAGGAGACGATTGTGAGCATGGCGGTGGCGGGGGCAATTGTTGGCGCCGGCGCGGGCGGCTGGATGAATGACCGGTTCGGGCGGCGGCCGTCGATACTCATCGCCGACATGCTCTTCCTGGCCGGCTCTATCGTCATGGCTTTCGCGCCGGCGCCCCCGGTCATCATCGTGGGCAGGGTCCTGGTCGGCCTTGGCGTCGGGATGGCCTCCATGACGTCGCCGCTCTACATCTCCGAGGCCTCACCGGCGAGGATCCGGGGCGCGCTGGTGAGCACCAACGGGCTGCTCATCACGGCGGGGCAGTTCCTCTCCTACCTCATCAACCTGGCCTTCACCAAGGTGAGCGGGACGTGGCGATGGATGCTCGGAGTGGCCGGCGTGCCGGCGCTCCTCCAGTTCGTGCTCATGCTGGCGCTGCCGGAGTCGCCGCGGTGGCTCTACAGGAAGGACCGGAAAAGGGAGGCCGAGGAGATCATGCGCAAGGTGTACCCGCCGGAGGAGGTGGATGAGGAGATCGAGGCGCTGAGGGCGTCGGTGGAGGCCGACATGGCGCAGGAACGGTCCATCGGCGGCGGCGGGCTCGCCGGCACGCTCAGGAAGGCGTTCGGCAGCGTGGTGGTCCGGCGCGGGCTCACCGCGGGCGTGCTCTGTCAGGTGGCGCAGCAGTTTGTGGGCATCAACACCGTCATGTACTACAGCCCGACCATCGTGCAGCTCGCCGGGTTCGCGTCCAACAGCACGGCGCTGGCGCTGTCGCTCGTCACCTCGGGGCTCAACGCCGCCGGGTCCGTGGTGAGCATGTTCTTCGTGGACAAGGCGGGGCGGCGGAGGCTGATGCTGCTCAGCCTCACGGGCGTCGTGGCGTGCCTCGGCATGCTGAGCGGCGTCTTCTTCGCCGTGGACAGCCACTCGCCGGACGTCAGCCTGGCCGGGACGGCGCTCTTCGGCGCCAACGGCACGTGCCCGGAGTTCGACCTCGCCGCCGTGGCCGGGGAGGAGTGGACCTGCACCCAGTGCATCAAGGCTCCCTCCGAATGCGGCTTCTGCGCCGCGGACACCGACAAGCTCCTGCCGGGCGCCTGCCTCCGGACGTCGGACGAGTCGCGGCGGGCGTGCCGGGCGGGGCGGCGCGAGTGGTACACGCGGGGTTGCCCGAGCTCCTTCGGGTGGCTGGCGCTGGTGGCGCTGGGCGCGTACATCGTGTCCTACTCGCCGGGCATGGGCAGCGTGCCGTGGCTCATCAACTCCGAGGTGTACCCGCTCCGGTTCCGGGGCGTCTGCGGCGGCATCGCGGCGGTGGCCAACTGGACGTCCAACCTGCTGGTGACGCAGACGTTCCTCAGCCTCACGCAGGCGCTGGGCACGGCGGGCACGTTCCTGCTCTTCTGCGGCGTGTCGGCGATGGCCTTCCTGCTCATATTCCTTCTGGTGCCGGAGACCAAGGGGCTGCAGTTCGAGGAGGTGGAGCAGATGCTAGGGAGCAAGGACTACAAGGCCTGGAAGAAGTTCAATTCCAAGGCCTAATATATATCCGATACGATAGGGCTAAGCAGTTTGCGATTGCTTTGCATTTATTCATCTTTTATTTATTAAACTAATTGTAGAGAAGCCATAGACTATAGGGTCAATAGTTATTTTGTGACAGATCAATATTCTAGGTTTAGTCCTAACCCAGAAACTATGAAATGGTTTCCCTTAGGACAGTCTCGATGGTATATGCTTATTGTAAATTTTGTCTCCCAATTAAGTCATTTGCTAATGTTGAAATAGATTTACCATATAGAAAGAGGAGGAAAAAAAAGATGAAAACAATTTTCTAGTTATAGATGGTCATTCGGGCCGCTTAGCACGACATGGGCCCGGCCAAAGCACGCCCATGGGGCCAATGTTGAGACGTGCCTGACCAATGTCCGAGGTGATCGGGAACCTACGCCTACATGCCAACGAGGCGCGTGCTTCCGAGAGCACTAGTGGGGTGCAGGCGTAGGTTGCCGATTGGATTGGAGCACCTCGGCGAGGACGAAGGGGCCTGGATGGCAAGGTCAACTTGTGGCGGCCCCTATTGTCTTGTTTGAGCCCCCTCGGGAACTACGTCATTTTTTTTCTAAACTGTGAATATCTCCTCGAGGCCTCCGGCGAACGACCCCTCCCGCGAGTGCTTCATGACACAGCTAGAGCCCGTGGAGGAGGGACAAAGAGATCACACTCTGCCTCCGCCACCATGAGGGCCTACGGTAGCACCGCTACCCTAGATGGAGTAACTCCAAGAGCGTAGGAGAAGGCTCGAGGAGGAGCAGTAGCAACTAGAGCACCAGCACGCGGCACTCGAGCAAGGACTCGTGTGTTGTGATGGCGGTGACGCTCACCGTAGGGCCCGTGACATTCATCAACAGATCGTCAACGATGACAACGGCAAACAGCCACCGCTCTTCGCCAAGGTAATACTCTTCCAAGAGATGTCGGAGCCATCGACTTTGGAGGGACGAGGAGCGCACGAGGAGTTACGCACCCTCTTTGTGTGCGCCACCGTGTAGCAGGCAGAAAGCTCTGCGTCTCGACGGTGCAGGCCCAAGCCAAGTCAGGCTACACCCACAGAGCCACACAAGAAGGAAGCATTCGTTCACCAGGAGCAGCCCAAACCCGCACCCAGTGCCCCATCCATCCTCGACCACCTCATCCATGACATGTGCGGCATTCTCAATGCGCATAGGAGACATAAAGAGGACGGTGCCAACCATGATTATTAGCCCCATAGGGGTGGCCGTTACGACAGCGATGAGGACCGAAGTCCGAGCCCTAGGCCACTAGGTCCTCGAGTCTTCAGGTCTAAAATCCATAGCACGTCGTTTTTGGCACGCTTCTGACCCCCAATAATCTCATCAAGTACTGTGGGGAGACGAACCTTGTACTCTAGCTCGATGACTACCGGCTCGCTTGCTAGACCGATGGCACTAATCATCATCCGCAACCTCCCGCTCTTCCTAGCCGACATAGCACGGTCCTAGCTAGAACACTTGTCAGCCAACTGCATCCATAACTGGGAAGACCTAAAGCACATCTTCGTGGGAAACTTCCAAGGCACATACGTGTGCCCTGGCAACCCATGGGACCTCACGAGCTGCCGGCAAGAGAAAGATGAGACTCTCCACGAGTACATCAGACATTTTGTTGGTAGTGTACTGAGCTGCCCACTGCTGTCGATGTCGTAAGCACATTCCTTGTAGGGACCACCTGCAAGGACCTTGTCTACAAGCTAGGGCGCCAGGGCCCCGCACCATGAAGGAGCTCCTAGACATTCCCACTAACTTTGCCTCTTGTGAGGAAGTGGTAGGGGCAATCTTTGACTCCTCTAAGGGCAAGGGAAAGTGTGAGGAGGACACCGATGAGGGCGGCCCTAGACGCTCCTCCAAGAAGAAAAGGAGGAACAAGTCATAGCGCGAGGGCAACCTCGTGGCCACTGTCGAGCGCAGAAAACAACCAAACGCTATCACAAGGCACCCTGAGGGTCTTTGACAAGATGCTCGATGAGCCATGCCCATATCACCAGGGCTCGGTCAACCATGTCCTCAAGGAGTGTGCATCATGATGAAGAAGCACTTCACTAGGGGCACAAAGAAGGGCAACCCAAAGAATAAGCCCAAGGGAGACAAGGACGACAACTAGGGGAATGATGACAACTTCCCCAAAGTCATAAATGCTTCATGATATTCAGTGGCTCAGTGGCGTATGACACTTAGTGCCACCACAAGCTGGAGCACCATGAGGTGTACGTCGCTGAGCCTGTCACACCCATTTTCCTTGACTGGTCCAAGTTCGCCATAAACTACGACCATTCTGACTACCCAGGCAACGTCCCATTCTTGGGATGCTACCTACTCGTTGTTGACCCCATCATTAGCAACACTCAACTCTCCATGGTACTAATGGATGGATGTAGTAGCGTAAACATCATGTATGTTGATACTTTCAACGCCATAGGCCTGGACAGGTCCTTCTTCCACTTGACCGGAGCACCTTTCCATGGCATTATGCCATGAAAACAAACTATGCTGCTTGGGCAGATTGTTTTACCCGTCACCTTTGGGGATTCCTCCAACTTCAAGGAGACCCTCACTTTTGACGTGGTGGGATTCCACGGTACCTACCACACCATTCTTGGGAGACCATGTTACACAAAGTTCATGGCTATCCCAAACTACATCTACCTCAAGCTCAAGATGTCGGGGCCCAATGGAGTCGTCACCATCGGCGCCTCGTTCTAGCATGCCTACAAGTGTGACATCAAGTGTTGCGTGTACATCGAGGCCATCATCAAATCCAAGGCTCTCGCGGTAGACTTGGAGGCATTTAACAATGAGGCCCCTGACCCCAAGTGGTCTTCTGGCTCGTTTGAGCCCGTCGAGGGGGTTAAGGAGGTCCCTCTTGACCCCAATTGCTCTGATGGCAGGACAGTGCGCATCAGCGCCGCCCTGTCTCCTAAATAGGAAGCAGTGCTCATCGACTTCTTCTATGCAAATAGTGACATGTTAGTTATTTCAAGGATGTCACTAAGCACTGTTAATCTCAAATTTTGGCGAGTCAAGGAATTGCCCGTGGGCCTATTTCGTGGAAAGGAGGGACGGTCGGATAGTGGATCGACTAAACGGGAGTGCAGGTGAAACCAGTCGTTCGGAGGATATTGAATCAAAGCAAGACCTGAGGAGACGTATCGGGTTTTCACTGTAAGAAAAGAATTAGAGTCCGGATTACCTTTTTGAGTAGTCGTGTAATATTAGGACATGTGACTAGGTTTTCCGGGCTCAAAAATATTAGAAACTCGATCCTTGTAAGAATATACACAATCATAATACAAACTCTTTTCAGCTCTGGCCACCAACTTTAGGAGTAGAAGTAATAGTAGATCTCGACAAGACCTTCGACAAATGGAGCTGCATCGGTTGATTTTGACCTTTGTTTTGCTTGTAAGTATTGTCATGGTTCATGTTTTATTTATCATGGCTGCATCATCCGAACTTGTGTTAAGCTTAATTTGAACTAGTTATCGACTTAGATCTTATGTGTAAGACTGCATTGTTTCAATCTCTTACAAAGATCGGTTTAAGTTAGTTATCGGCTCTATTAAATTGACAATTTAATAGATTCAATAAGTATCAATATTGTTTAAAGATTAATATTTTATTTATCATAACAATGTTCTGCCCAATCAAGATCTAACGGATTAGTTTGAGCTTAAAATCTAAACGCTTACCATAAATCCTAATAAACAATGATCATTAAGCAAATTTAAGATAACTACTCTGTTGATCTTGGTTGTCATATGTTGTGCATGTGAGATATTTATTTAATCATGATTAATGTGGTAATTAAATAGATCTTGTTCGTGCTTCATGGATCCTGCATTGGCTAAATAGCCGGTCCAGTTAAGCTTTAATGAATAGTGCACATGTATAAATGTGATTATAGTATTAAATAAACTAGTGATCCGTATTGAATTTATTGAAGCCCGCTGGCCTTTAGACTAGGTGAATATGGATTTAATATATTTATAAAAGTAATTTATTAAGACCACAGACCTTTAGACCAGTTTTAATAAGTTATCGTTTATCTAATGGATAAAAGGATAAAGACACGTAAGCTATTTTTGGCATACAAATAGCATATCGGCTAAATAGCCGTTCCAATAGCTTTTACTCGTAGATTCATTTATTCGATTAAATCTATAAAAGCTTAATAACAAATGTCATAACGCATTATCACTAGGAGTTGACTTTTTAGTCTGTTTCCTCTAATCAATGGCTTCTTTGAGCCATATATTTTAGAACTGTGTGGCAACAGTGGGCAGGTTCCATAATTTGATATTCATTCTTTCTTCCTTGTCAATTTTAGGTCAAACTGACTAGCACGCCCTAGATTTAAGCCACCAAACTAAGCTCATGTGTTGAGGCTTAGGAGGTCTAGACTTTGGCTTCTGCAAACCCTCTAAGAGCCATCGAGATTGTTGAGCCAGAAGCCAATTTTTGCACCAACAAACACTCCTTGAACATTTGGTCAACTCTAAGTCGGTGAAGGACCGACTGCTCCGCTTCGATGAGGACAAGGTTCATGCTACACCTCTTAGCTGTCAAACCACCAAGTGTTGGTAAACACAATAGAGACTAGCGTGTCGGCAAGCAAGTGAACCTCGTGAGAATAATCGATGTCTCAGTTGTGATTGATTGACATTCTTCGAGTGATTGATTGTTCATATATCGGTGAACTAGTTCATCCCCTACATGGTGGTACAAAGATCGCATCCTCCCTTTTTTACATTCCCGCAAAGTAGTGTAATTAGCTTTAGTAGCTAGCTTTGCCTTGTGTAGCTTAGTTCACTAGTGTAGCTTGTAGTGACCTAGCTCTTGTGTGCCTAGTGATCTTAGAAACTAGAACTGTTGGATAGGTGGCTTGCAACCTGTTATAGAGCTAGAGCAAAATTGTATTACACCTTTTGTTATAGTAATCTTTGCTCTAGTGCTTTGTAGATTTTTAAATAGGCTATTCACCCCCTCTAGCCATATATGACCTTTCAACGCCCCTATGGCCCATTTACGGTCCAGAGGTACAAAGACTGGCCCACCAGTGGGCTCGATAGCCACCTCAGGACAAACAAAGTCAGGGATGGCAACAGATAGGTCCACTAGTGACCAGTACCCTAGCGTGCGAGTGCCAAGGCATCTTGACCCACGTTTGAGTGTTGGTTGGTATTTTGATCCATGTTGTTCCCCTAAACAAAAGGTGATAGGCCCTCGGATCAAACAAAATGGACCCAAGAACTATATGGATTGACCATTGAGAACCTGAAGCATGCCATGACTGGCCATGAGTCAGACCCCATGAACAAGGACTAGGTCTCCACTTGAGCACGCCTGTTAATAGCTCAACAGGCACCATGGTTCGTCCAAATGAAGATAGCATGGCATGGCTCACCCCCTCCATTCCTTGGAAGAACGCACGTGGGATGACAGCTCAAAAGACAAGATGGCCACCTGATTAGTTCCCTGCAATGAGCAAGGGCTCAGGGGCTACACTCGCATAGCCCAACAAATAGTCATACAAAGGGTGAATGAAGGAACGGTACCTGAGGGCAAGACTAGCATTGCAATGATTTGAATTCAAGCCCTGGAAGGGATACACTACCCCTCTAAGGCCTCGGGGGCTACACCTAGTAGGTACACTTGCGCGCACTCTCCCTGGATGACTCCAATCATAAACCACACAAAAAACATCTCTTTTGCACATACGAGTATAATCAAGCCTTTGAAGAAGTGCCCTACTCCTACATAGGCATGGGGCTACTATCAGGTGTCGTAATAAGGATACCCTATCAAGTGGCATTAACAACATAACAGAATAAAATTCCCCATGACAAGGAAAGTTTTCGCCTTGCCCGACGCCATCTCTAGCGTAGACCGACCAATGGTGACAACTTCTGACTCGCTCAACCCCCCTAGCGATGACACATCTGAGGCCTTAGGGTGATCTTCACCTCGCCCATGGGGAATGACATCATTTCATTCTTGAGCGCCCAACCCCCTCGAAATGACTCTGCCTCGCCCAACGGGGAGGTCCCACCCTTGGGCGCAACCGGGATAACATATGAGGTCCTGCTACATTGCCCACTCCCTCAGACTGGATAAGCACAACTCTGTCCCACATACGGAAGCATGGAGAACAGTGCTACCTAACATGACAACCATCATTCTGTTGTGGTCACATGACCATGCCTCCACAGCAAATAGTGACAACAGTCACTGTGTCACCTATTCCCCTCTCTATGCATATCTAGGGTCATGCACCACTCGTCCCTCAGTGATATGAGGGCCACATGGCACTAGTGCTCACAAAGGCTAGGATTGGATGGTCATGATGTCCTTGTGCAACAGGGTCGGCTACGCACTCCAGATAAACACAAAGATGGTGTACTCTCCTGAAGACTTTTTGTTTTCTCTTTCTTCTATTATTTGTGCAGAACATGTACCCTCTATTTTATCCTTGACCTATAAAAGGGTGGAGAACTCCCTGCATAGATGACGCCACAACAAGAGAAACAACAACACCACACGGTAGAGACTTGGGAGCCCCTCCCTCTCTCGAACTGTTTCTAACCCCTACTGCAAACTCCCGTGCAAGATCAACACGAGCAGCACCGCACACTAGACATAGGGACCTTTTTGCCCGAACCAGTATATATCCTTGTGTCATCTTTGCACACCATCCATGCCTAAACACGTAGAAATGAATTCACTCTTTGGTTTGTCTACGACGCTACTTTAGACACTGACAGTTTGATTCATATAAACCATTGATTTAGATAGTGCATCCATTTCAATATTCATAATGCTCTAGTTATGTATGTTAAGTTTTTTTTATTTTTGTGATGAATTTGAGACAAATGACCAAATGATGAGTGGAGTACATGAATCTTGTGAATGACTACCAACTAGCAAGTAATACACACTTTCATATTGAAACTCAATGTGTATGTATTTTGTGTTGTTCATAAGGAAGATAAGTTATGTATTAGAGCATCTCTAGGAGTTTGGTATAATTTAATTGCTAAACTAATAGATCTAGTAAGTTAATAAAAGCAACAACAGTTTTAAATTTGGTTCTTCTCAAATAGTAACCTATAATAACTTTCTAAAATTTAAAAATTTACAGTAGGGTCGACATCTATTTGTTATTTTTTGGTTTACTAGAGCCGATCATATCTTTTACTAGAGGAATAGGGAGTTGTATCCACTTCACAAACTTATGTGTTGAGGAGGATATTTGATAACTTTTTATTTTTAAGTACCTCTTTTACCAAATTGTTGGAGGAGACTTCTTTCATTTTTTGCTAAAAGAATCAAGATAAGAAGTTGTACCAAACTCCTGGAGATGCTCTTATGATACGGAGGCCTTGGTAGATGATTTAGTTGTGAAATTTTAAATGAATTATTGACTAATAAGTACCGTGGTATTTTTTTCTTACTTTCACTATTGCCAACGATCAGTATAAGGTTGACGGTCACTCCAGGTGCAAAAAACCGAAACCCGAGAACCGAACCGAATTACCCGAGATCAAAACCGAATTGCCCGAACCAATCGGTTTCGGTCCCATGTTGAGTTCCAGCATCTCAGGAACCGGATTAGGTAAGGTCATTTTGGTTACATGCCTCGGTTAACCAAAATAACCCTAATTACCCGAAATGTGTATGGCCCATAATAAACATACTCTAAAATGTGTATGGCCCATCAGTCACTCCTCCTCCTCACTCCACCCCAAACCCTACCACGCGCCGGACAGCCGCACGCACCGAGTCGCAAGTCACAACTGTACCGCACCGCGCCGCCGCCCCCGTCGTTTGTCCAGGAGGCGCCACCGCCGCGTCGCGTTTTCCTCCCGCTCCGGCCATTTCCTCTGGACCTCCTCCCTTGACCCCTCCCCCCTCCAGGTTCCTACGTGGCCGCGCCATCTCGCCCAGCCTCGCCTCCGCCGCTCCACGCCGGCACACCGAGTCACCGACGCGAGACGCCATCGCCACCCTGTTGCTGCAGCGTCAGTGGGCAGCAGCCGAGGCTGTAGCTCCCTCCCTCCAAGACTCGTGCCCGTGGCCAGGCATAGGACGGTAGGAGCAGGAGCCATCGAGGCAGGCCACAACGGCTACATCAGTTGCATCCCGCAATGTAAGTGATTGATTTGAGCTTCTCAATGTGTGGGCTTGTGGGGATAAATAGGGAAATCGTAGTTGATAACTTCACTTTTCTTCCGATGTCTGATGAGGACATGGAGCAAGAGATTAGGGACTGGGAAGAGACCCGTGCTGATAGGGATGTAAATTTGAAGGATTGGTCAATTGAAGAGCATTATGATGCTGCTACTGCTACTCATGGCATATATGTGTGATATGTATGCTACTGTATTTTATGCTTTATTCCTCTTTAAAGTGTCCTTGTTGGGTGCATGAAATAAGGCAAAATGATGCTGAAATTTGCATTTGAATGAGCTTTTTTCATTTTGTCAAATATTCGGTTCCTTCGGTTATGACCGAAACTGAATAGAACTATCTGAAACCGAAAAACCTCAGTTCCGAATTTACAGAGGAACCGATCGGTCCCTACTTGCCAGGTAACCGAATTAGCTAGCTAACCGAAGAACCGAACTGATCGGTTTCGGGTACTCGAGCGCCCAGAGTGAGTTGATGGCACCTTGTGTATTTATTTAACCTTCTAGTCATGATAATAACCACCAAGTTTGCCAAGAGCAGCAGACGGGATCTAAGGAATCAAACAACCAGTAGGAAAGCAAAGAAAGCGCTTTTTTCCCTCCATCGGCTCTGCTGTACGTAGTGCCACGGCTAGAGGCCGTCTAAATGGGCTATATGTATGGTGTGGTGCTATAGTTTGGTGTCCAGGTTTGGCCCCAGGTATCCAACTATTCCATTGTCGTATTCATTTCTAGAAATATCGTATCTATTTTTTTCAAAGAAAGATGTTAAAACTAGAAATAATTTAAGCCTTTTCTAATTACATCCTATTGTTTTCATCTCTAAACCTACAAAAAGCATGGTTAGTTGGTTACTTTCAAGATTTTTCTTTCGCTCGGTGATTGCACTCGAGGGCAGTATGCAATTGAGCAACGAAAGTTCTAGCTAGTTTATAGGACTCTCATCTTTTCACCTCCCTCTAGTCTATTCCCTACATAGGATCAGCCGAGGCCACAGCCGCCGTCGTCGCCTGCTTCTACCTCATCTGTTGTCTTAGAACTTTTGGATGAGGATCCAAGACTTAAATTCTCAAGCTACAGCTTCTGCAGATCACACCATCCCAAAGAAAGGCAAGGGTAAAGCTAAGCTCAAGGCCCCTCTATCTGAAGCTGATGTGAGAAGGAGCCTCAGACTAAAAAAGATCAATAATGGGTTCAAGTCCTCCTCCTGTAAGGACAAGAACTGTTTAGGCTGCTCCTCCATGCCCCCAACATTCTCAACAAAGGTAATCAGAAATCTTGGAGCTACCTTTTGTAGTATTGACCCTCAGGAGCTCTCAACTTCCAAGCTCAGTGCCAAGCCTGTCCAAAAGAAGAAGAAAGCAGTGATTAGGAAAAAGAAAGGGCAGAGCTCTGAAAATAGCCAGGACAACTCTACTTCAGGCAAAGATCCTAACAACAAGCCTGATGATGATAGCCCTCCAGAAGAACAAAGCTCCAAGTTGGGAGCTGCCAACCCTTCATCCTAGAGATCTATGGCTATTATCTTTTGCATTTTGTTAATCAATGTCAAATAGAACTTGGTCTGTGCTTAGTTGGAATATTAGGGGAATAAATAGTAAAAAGAAGTGGGATGCTGTTAGAGATCGTGTTGTGGACAGCAACTGTGATGTGGTTTGTCTCCAAGAGACAAAGAAACAGTCTTTTGACCCTCATGTTTATTAAAAATATATGTCCTACTTCTTTTGATGCTTTTGATTACATCCCCTCTGTTGGTGCATCTGGTGGCACAATTGTGATTTGGAAGTCGTCTCTATTCTCTAGCACTACAATATTCCACAATGAATTTTGTATGTCTATTGAGTTCACTTTGATGCATAACAATGATTCTTGGATCCTTTCCAACATTTATGCTCCTTGTGTGGCTACTGAAAAGAGAATTTTCCTTAACTAGTTCAAAAACTTTCATATGCCTGATTCTCTAAACTGGTTGGTGGTTGGTGACTTCAACATCCTTAGATCACCTAGTGATAGAAATAAACCTGGGGGACCACTTGGAAATGTATCTTTTTAATGAGGCCATGAGTGCTTTGGGATTAGTTGAATTACCTCTCAAAGGTAGACGATATACTTGGTCTAATAAGCAATTCCCACCTCTATTGGAGTGTTTAGACTGGTTTTTTACCTCTCCCAGTTGGACAATTACCTACCCTAACACCTATGCCACCTCCCTGGTTATGGAAACATCATATCACTCCCCTTGTACCATCTCTATCTCAACTGTTATTCCCAAAAAGAGTATCTTTATATTTGAGAACTTTTGGATGGAACATCAGGAGTTCATGCCCCTTCTTCAGCAAGTGTGGTTTACCCCTCTGGCAGAACCTGACGTTGCTAAAGTCATTACTGCCAAGTTCAAGAATCTTAGAAATGCTTTAAAGGAATGGGAAAAAACTCTCTAACCTCAAGTTAGCTATTCGAAATGTTAAGTTGGTTTTAACCTTCTTCCTGTTTCTGGAGGGATTCAGGGACTTATCCATTCCTAAATGGAATTTCAAAAAACTTTTGGAAAACAAAATTAGCTCTCTTCTCAGGCAGCAACACACCTATTGGAAACAATGAGGCTCCATTAAATGGATAATATTGGGTGATGCTGGTACCAAATTCTTTCATGCCAATGCCTCCATTAGGTTTAGACGGAATCTCATCACCTCTCTTGAAAATGATAATGGTGATTTCATTCATGATCATGATACTAAGGCTCTATTAATCTAGGAGTCTTTTAGGGATAGGCTTGGAACCTCCTCTTTTCAAGGTATTCAGTTTGATCTACCTGCTTTGATACAGTCTAGTACATATCTTAACTCCCTAGTGGTCCCTTTCCAAAAAGAGGAAATTGACTCTATGGTTAAATTTCTCCCATCCGATAAAGCCCCCGGTCCAGATGGTTTTTTTAACACTGATTTTGTGTAGAGTTGCTGGCCTATTATTTGTAATGATTTCTATCGCCTCTTCACTGCATTCTATCATGGGTCCATCTACCTGCAAAGCTTAAAAAGCTCTCATATTACCTTGGTTCCCAAACATGCCAATGCAGTCAAGATCTTTGATTTTAGACCTATCTCACTCCTCCATACCTCTATCAAGATCCTAACCAAGCTACTTTCCAATAGATTGCAAAGGGTGATACACAAGATGATACATAAAAAATCAATATGGCTTTCTTAAAGCAAGGACAACTCAGGATTGTTTGGCTTGGTCTCTACAATACCTCCATCTTTCTCATCAATCAAGAAAGGAACTCATCATACTAAAGCTTGACTTTGAAAAGACCTTTGACAAAGTTGAGCATCAACTTATGATCCAGATCATGCAACAGAAGGGCCTTCCTAAAAGATGGATTACTTAGATAAAGATGATCTTTGGATCTGGCACCTCATCTATTATGCTAAATGGGATCCCAGGAAAGGTTTTTCACTGTAAGCGTGGGGTTAGGCAGGGTGATCCTTTATCACCTCTACTTTTTGTCTTGGCTGCTGATTTTCTTCAAACCATCCTAAATACTTCTAAGCAGCATGGTGTCATTTCTTTGCCCTTAGATCTCCCACATGACTAGGAGTTCCCTATCCTACAGTATGTTGATGACACCTTGATTTTTATGCAAGGAGATGCTAGACAACTCTTCTTCCTAAAAGCAATCCTTAACTCCTTTGCTGACTCGACTAGTTTAAAAGTCAATTATGCCAAGTCTATGATGGTACCTATCAATGTTCCTAAGCAAAAGATGAACATTTTAGCTAGCACCTTTGGTTGTTCCATTGGATCCCTCCCCTTCACCTACCTAGGCTTACTTTTTAGCCTCACAAAACCAACGGCTTTTGGCCACTGGTGTCTAAATGTGAAAGAAGGTTAGACACCCTATCCTCCTTTCTAAGTCAAGCTGGTAGACTCCAAATGACAAATGCAGTGCTCAGGGCTTTACCCACCTATGCCATGTGCACTTACCTTCTCCCAAAGACTGTGACTAAGCAGATTGATAAGTTTAGAAATGTTGGTGCAAAAGCTGATCTGCAAACACAAAGGGCTAATACCCGATTCAAACGTTAAGGCGTGCCAGCCGGTTTGACCTTACAACCGACAAAGGTGGTAACTCGAAGACTTTGGTCCCGACAACAGCGATGTGCCCGGATGTCACGGCCAAGAGGTGCTCACGCGGAACTTGAGAACACGCCGAGTTTGACTCGATGAATCCCTAAAAACTCGTAGTAAAAGGAAAATATGACGAAGTCGTCGAAAAAGTAGATGCTGGAATATATGTAAAAACTTGTGTTTGATTGATTGATAGATTTTTTTATTACATTGTCCTAGGGTCTACATTTATACCCTGTCCAAAGAGCTACAACCAGACACGACTAGGACTCGAATTCCAAATTAAACGGAACCCGTATACAAAACGAATTCTAATAACTAAGGAAAACGCTAAACTATCCTTCATGATCAATCGGCACCCCATCCTGAGTCAATCGGCAACCCCTGCACTTTCTTCAGAGTCATCAGCAAACTCCCCTTCACAGCCATCGGCAACCATCAGCATTGGACATCGGTATGAACGCATCACCACCCTTGGACTTAGTTGTATTCGGCTGCTTTTCCATCGGCATCAACCCTCATCGGCAACTTTCCTGTAGACTAGTCACTACTCCTCCACCTGCCGATCTACACCTCATTAACTCCAGACGCGTGCCCAAGGATACGTGTCAAAAAACGGTGTCAACAAGAAAACTTTGTCTATGGAGAGGGTCTGATCCACACTCCAAAAAACCACCAAAAGTTGCTTGGAAGTTAGTCTGCAACTCAAAAGAAAATGGTGGTTTAGGGGTTCATGATCTTTGTATTCAGAATGAAAGCTTGCTACTTAAAGATCTCCACAAATTCTTCAATAAATGTGATGTTCCTTGGGTTCAACTTGTATGGAATGCTTATTACATGGGTGACACTGTTCTTACTGAAAGGTTCAAGATGTCCAAGAGGGGGGTGAATTAGACTTCTCTAAAAATTTAAGCAACCTATAAGCTCCAATTCAACCCCTTGTGCCTAGTGTGACACCGGATAAAAGTTTTGCAACCTAGTTCTAATCCTATTCTAGCATGGGAATTCTAAGAATGTAAAAGCACAAAGTAAATGCTAGAAAGTAAATGAGTAGTGGAAGAAAATGCTCGGTGATGTTTTGCCGAGGTATCGGAGAGTCGCCACTCTCCACTAGTCCTCATTAGAGCACCTGCGCAAGGGTCTTGCTTCCCCTTGGTCTGCACAAGGACCAAGTGCTCTGTACGGGCTGATTCTTCGACACTCCGTCGCGGTGAATCGCCCAAAACCGCTCACAAGCTTGACACGAGCCACCCACAAGAACTCCGGGCGGTCTTCGTGCCTCCAATCACCATCGAACCATCTAGGTGATGGTGATCACTAAGAGTAACAAGCAAAGAACTCTCACTTGACCCAAACAAGGCACTAGAGAGTGGTGGATGCACACTTGACTCTTGGAATTGAACTAGAGAAGGATTCTCACAAGAAATCTCTCAAAACTCAATCCTCTGTAGGCTCTTGCTACTCTCTTGCTCCACAACAAGTTTCTCAGATGTTCAAATGGGCAAGAGAGCTCTCATGGATGAGGTGGAGGACTATAAATACACCCCAGGAAGTTCGAGGGTCGGCCAACCGTTTTCCAATGAAAATTGGGTCACCGGACGCTGTTGATGTTGCACCGGACGCTCTGCACTGAGCGTCCGGTGACACTTCAACGGCTAACTGTACTATCTCTAACAGGTCACCAGACGCTGCTTCCTAGCGTCCGGTGGCACCGTCCAGTGCTCCGAGGAGTTTTACAAACTCCCCAAGTTTAAGACCGGACGCTACCCGGCGCGTCCAGTGCTAGCGTCCGGTGCTCGGGGGAAGTTTACAACCTCCCTGGGTATGGGACCGGACGCTACCCGGTGCTTCTAGTGCTAGCGTCCAGTGCCTAACCCTAAGCACCAAACCGTCTAACGGCTAAAGGACCTCACCGGACGCACTCACAGAGCGTCCGGTGCCTACTTAGGCACCCTAACTTCGTCGAAACGTGACCGTTCCAAAACGAAGTTGGTTCCTCTCGAGCTAAGGACTGTCTCTGAGCTGCCTAGTGCTAGGTTTACCAAGTGTGCACCACACCTAAACCTAAAGCCTTGCATAAGTCAAGCTACTAGATCAAAGCCCCTCTTGATAGTACGGTCAAAGGAAAACAAAGTCCTAAACTACTCTAAGTGCCCTTCTTCACCATATGACACTTAGACCTAGTCTAGTCTTGACGATGTCCATCCATCCTTTGAAAACCGAAACGATTTCCACTACTAAGTAGGCTAGTACTTTCCTATTCATCGAGTATCTATTACCATGACCTCACTAATGACTTTGCCTCTGCAAAACACACATTAGTCACAGTAATCAACATTGTCATTAATCACCGAAATCATTAGGGGTCTAGATGCTCTTTCACCTACTAATGGCAAAAGGGATCTTTTTGGTGGAAGGATATTTTTAGGCTACTTGGAAAATATAAAGACATGGCCTCTGTTACAATTGGAGATGGTTCATCCTGCCTTTTTTGGTCAGACTCATGGCATGGACCTTCCCTAAATGCCCAGTACCCAGAGTTGTTCTCCTTCTCGAGAAGAAATAATGTTTCTGTTCATCTTTTCTTAACTACTTAGAATAAATCAGATTTCTTCCACCTGCCTCTCTCTATGGAAGCCTATGGTCAGTACCAAACCTTGCTCACTAATTCAGAGACCTTGCAGCTTGGCCAAACCAATGACACTTGGCATTACACGTGGGGATCTAATATGTTATCTCTAGTAAAGCTTACTGTCACTTACTAGGCTCTGTGACAGTCTCACCAGTTTTTCAGTGGCTCTGGAATTCATGTTGCTTACCAAAGAGGAAAGTCACCTTTTGGTTAGCTTTGAATGATCGCTTGAGCACAAGAGAATTGCTAAGAAGAAGAAATATGGATCTGCCAAGCTATAATTGTGTGCAATGCCACTTGAATGTTGAAGAATCACTATGATGCCTCTTCTTGGATTGCCCTTTTGCTCTATCTTGCTCGAACATTCTTGGTCTGGCTCAGCTAATTTAGGGTAACCTATTTGACATAGTTGCACTCTTCAGGCTTCGGATTAACAAGCCCTTCTTCATGGAGATAATTGTCGCAATTTTCTGGGGAATATGGTCTGCACGAAATGATGTCATCTTTCGAAATCGCAGCCACTCACTGCAAGCTGTTAAGTCCACCTTCAGACAGGAGTTAGTCTGGGCTAAGCTCAGGGCTACGAAGTCTTTAAGTTCACAATTACAATTATAGCTACACAACTTTGGAATCTTGTTAATTTTCTTCATTTCGTTCTATGTATCCTGATGTATACTTTCTGGGCACAGAAACTTTATGTATCTATTAATAAAATTATAGTAGGGGGAAACCCCTCCTGTTTCCGTCAAAAAACCATTGCTAGTCTTCTTTTCTTCCCCCTCTGGTATCTAGCTACGGCCAGAGGGAATGACGATCCATCTCCTTTAAGTAGTTTCTCTTCATGAATTTTTTTGGTATTGGGAATTTATTTTCCTCTCCTCGATGATGAGGGGTAGGATGGATTTGTTCTCCACGGCAACTCTGATGAAGATGAGGAGACAATGGCATTAGTAACTTTCTCCACATGACAACATAGAGACTTAGGTTTCTAAATGACTACACCAAGGCAGAGATAATGCTACCACAATGAAATATTTTCTTTGGTGCCTTCTCCATTTTGTTATGGTTAGATCTGACCTCGATGAAGGAGTAGAAAGAATAAGTCTAGCCTTGGAGCCAATTAGTGGTATTGAGTTGAGAAGATTCTCGTTAGTTTTTCTTCTTCGAGGGCAAAAGAAAGAAGATACAAGGAAAAAGGAATTTCTCAACTCTACCTAGGAAAGAGAAAAAAAGATCTCAACTTCATCTATAGGAATTGTTGTGAAACGGCGTCTATTCCCAATAGGCATCCATTCACTGATGATCTCATCTATCGGTACGGATCCGTACGATGTCCATACGAGTAGTTAGGATTAGAGTTAGAGATTAGCAGTTAATCATGTCACCAAAGGGCCTATCATTTTGTGAACAGTTGTGTCTCTTGGAGACATGCCTTCACATGTATATATATTCTATGAGATCAATGAAAGACAACAGTTGTTCCCAAATCTTTGTTCCATTTACATTCCACTTTCACACGTTATCAGACACGTTGCTCTCAGGAACTGAGAAAGAAGAACGACGCCAATAGAGGCACATGCCCCTTAACCCCCATCGGTAAGTAGGGATGAAAATGGTACGGATATTTTCCGACCGTATTCGAGACCGAATTCGTTTAGAGGGGTTCAGATATGTTCGTATTCGAGTCTGAATATTCAACATCCGATACCGTATCCGTATCCGAATATTTAAATCGTATATTTATGATGTCGACATCCAATCATATCTTATCCGATATGATTGACATTATCCATATTTGAATCTGAATC
>Ga0182004_10000263_pt1 | contig 28799 bp, 25 predicted proteins | sample Sormic07211540_1_FD_120479 | JGI IMG/M metagenome (GOLD analysis project Ga0182004, IMG submission 120479) | Endophyte microbial communities from Sorghum bicolor roots, Mead, Nebraska, USA - 072115-40_1 MetaG | ecosystem: Host-associated > Plants > Roots > Unclassified | place: USA: Nebraska...
CTCTGCCAAAATTCAGAAACTGAAACTTAGCACACCAATAATCTCTGAAAGAACCTGTTGCATCAACTACTGTCAGAATTGGATGTGCATGCATGTTCTCTGTATGCTGTGCTAGTGTGCTTACATGGACACAAGCGACTTCTTCCCGGTCAACGAGAACACTGCAACAAATTGTTGGGAGAAATTGCGTAAGAATCTGAAAAATATAAATGATGTCGTAATTTCAAGCAGGTCAAGTAAATACAACTAGTATATATATTTTTTTCTCTTTCTTAAGACTTGGTAAGAGCAATTTATCCTCACCCAAGCCAAGAAACACGAGGACGAGCATCACGGCCGCGACGCCGATCAGGACCTTCTTTCTGCAATCCCGTAAGACAAAAAACCGATCAAGATAATCAATGGATGGTATTACTAATCATGAACCATGCAGGTGGAAGACGATGAATCAGAGTCAGCGGCGACGCTTTTCCGCACGTACATGGTGTCCAGCGCCGTCCGGATCCTGCGGGAGTTGCTGGCGGCGCGAGCGGTGAGCTCGTCGGAGGCCGCGTCCACCCGGCGCGCGACGTCGTCGATGCCCCGCGCGACGTCGGCGGGCAGCGAGGCCACGCCGCCGCCCGCCGTCTTCGCCGTCTGCAGGAGGCCCGTGAAGTTGCGCATGGTGGCCGCGGCGCCGTCGGCCTGGCTCACCACGTAGTCCAGCGTCGCCGTCGTGCTGCCGTTGAACTTGCCCTGCCCGTCGTACAGAATCGCGCACCCGATGCTGCAACACCACCACCATGTCACCATCGATCCATGATCGCCGCCGGCCTATCCGCACCGCACACAGGTGCGTCGATTGATTGGTTGATGGAGCTAGGAGGATCGGTTGCTTTTGCTTACACGGCTGCGGCAGTGAAGACGAGCAGGAGCAGGAGCGAGAGCGCGAACACCCGGCGCGAGTAGGAGTAGCTGCTGCTGCCGACGCCGCGGCAGCAACAGCTGCAGCAGCAGGCGACGAGCGCCGCCGCCGCGACCGCGACGAACCAGAGCGCCGCGAACGCGAACACGGGCGCCGCGCTGAAACCTGCCGACTGCACGCGACACCACACCGGTCACGCTCACCCGGGACGCCATGAATCACCAGCTGCGGGCATCATGCTTTGAACTGGCAAGCGCCAAGCGGCAGCCGGCCGGAGGCCACAGCAAGAAACGAGGAACTCACCGCCAGGTAGTGCCGGTTGCTGATGTTCCAGCCGCCGGTGTAGTACCTGAGCCCGTCGAGGGGGTCCTTCCGCCGCGTCCGCTCCGCCGCCAACACCGTCGTGTCGGACGCCGCTGCTGCGACGACGGCCGATTCATCTACGTGTCAGCTCACCGATCTTTCTTTCTTTTTTTTTTTGAATGAAACTTGGAACCTCACCGATCTTGGTTCCCACAAGAAGTTCTTCATGTGAAAAAAAAAGAACAGGCTACCTGAGACATGGGCGCACAGGGTTGCACAGACGAGGAGGACGAGGAGCCAGCTTCTGCCAGACGGTCCCATGGCTGTGCCCTGCCTACGCAAGCGAAGCTCACCGAGCTGATCAAATGAACTGCGAGATGTGCACATGACCGAGTATATGCACTCAGCAATCGGCGAACTGGTCGCGCGAAAATTGTAATGTTTTCTTTGTCGTCAGAGAGGTGGATGCATGGGCACAAGGTGTTAGGTGTGACCGTGTCCGTGTGCGTCTGGGAGATGGCATGCAAACGCTGCTGGGTGCTGGCCGGGTCTTCATCTGTTGCCAAGTAATGCACAGCTAGAGCAAGTATAATAGCAGACCGTAAACTGGCTAAATGCTGAGACGGAGGAGAAAGAGAACAAAAACGGACTGCCGGCTTACACATAACAACCAAAAAAATTTATGAGAGAGACAAATAAATCATATATTATTAATAATGGGCTAAATACTATACCAGTGGATTAAGTGAAAGTTGCAAAGAAATCTAACAGTTAGCAACTGGTTGTATCATTATGAGGCGCTGCGAAAAAGCTCAGCTTAAAAGATTCAGGTCATTTCGCAGTTTCGTCACTGCCGTTGCAGAAAGAAAAAAAAAAGACAATTGTTTATATATTTATGTAAATATGTTGAGACCAGATGTTCGTCTCCTGGCTTTTTTAATAACCAAGAAAAAAGTGACTAGCTTTCCTTGTCCAGATTAGACGATCCAAGCGCCATCGTACGTATCTAGGTTTCTGAAACTTTCCTTAGCCGTGTGGAACTGCCATAGAGCATCTCAAATTGAACCTTTAGGAGTTATTACTGATAGTTTAGAGCTAAGGACCTGGATTTCCACCTCTAAACTTAGAGCTCTAAATTTTAGCCTTCTAGCTAAAGTGCTCTAAAGCTTTTAGAGCTCTGTAGTTTAGATAAGAGGATCCAAACAGAACATTAATAATACCTGGGTTGTCTATCCTCTAATAGTTTGTGTATATCATTCTAGTTTTTTAAAAAATCTCTCTTTGTGCAATAAGGAGACACGGGACTACGCGTAGCACATTGTTTAAAACGACGAATAGTTGCCCGGTTAGGTTAACATCCATGGGTAACATCCAGATCACATCGCCATGAGTACCCAGTCAAGGCCAGCAGTGCACATCATTAAACGTCGTGCAAGTTAAGCAAAATGACACCACGTTAGATGCCAATAGATGCATTTTATATACTAACTAATTGCGTATTTATATCAGATGGTTCAGACTCGAGGCCTGAGCTGACCTTGGCCATTTCGGCATGACTGAAACTTGCCCATCAGCTTTGTAGTTCAGGGTTCAATGCGTACACCTCCAGATAAGAAGTAAGGTTGAAATAAGACCTAGAAAAGTTCGAAAGCGTGCACACAGGCACGTGCTGCACTCTATTGATTCATGCAGCACTTGGTCGCCATTCATATTACATCAAATACTGCAAGACAATCAGATTATTGGACCGATATAAGCCATGTATATGGACAGATTACATTCTACATTTTTACAACATGAGGCCTATTGGTTACAGCGGACTCTGAGTGACTAACCTAGATCTTTTGTACTTCCACTAACTCCCAACCCTATACCAACAGTAGGTAAAAACAGCTGGATTTTGGGATTGCACTGCTAGGACCCAAAAAATATACAACCTTTTCCCTCCTACAGATCAGCAAATACATCATCTATGTTAGGATATAGCAAGATCCACATGCTAAATCTAATTATTATATTGCTATTCAATAGCATCTTCCGCCTCGGTGAGCAGATCTGCGCTTTCGTCAAGCAGATGATCACAGACCTCCATGAGCTCGTCAGCAAGCGGAGGGATGTGAGGATGGCGACCATCATTGTATAGATGTGCGTTCAGTTGTATCTGTGCTACATCGTGCCTGAATTCATCACGGTTTCTGTACACCATCTTTCTCACCTTGTCCCTGATGGTACCAAGATCCATTGGGCGCTGTACGTAGTCAAGGTAATCAGGAGCATCTTTCTTTGTCACTGGTTTTAAAAATAGCAGTGATCCACTCAAACCCCGCAAGTGATCAACTATCTTTTCCAATATGTTGGAAAGCTCAACCTGCATGACGAGGAAGCAATTAATCAAGCCCGAATTCCATTTCCAACAAATCCCTCCATGTGTAATTTACTTTATTCTCTTTTAACAGTTGCACAATGCAATTAGCAAACCCTACTGTATCAAATTATCAGTTTGTATAGAAAAAGTTGCAAAACAACTATAAAATAGTGGTACAAATACTAAAACAAGTGGGTGGACAGTAACACTAAAACTACAGAAATTTACTCCATTTCAAAATACAAGACATGCTTTTGCCATCTTGTTTCAAAATCCTTTTGTGTTTTTTTCAATAATATTTTCTCTTTTGCCATTTACTGTTTATCACACAGCTATATTCTCAACAGGCAAGAGGCAAGACATCTAACACAGGCGATCCTATTGTCATTTTCCAAATCACTTGCCATACATATAGCTGAAAGCTAAGAAAATGTACCTCTCCTCCTCTGCGACGCTTAGCAGATGATGCATATCCAATCACATGAGCTGGACTAGATCGTTTTACTGCTCGATGTCTTTCAGGTACCCTTCTGTCATTTCTGTATGGCCTGTGATCAAGTAAGTCATCATCTTTGAATTCATGTTTTTTCTTTTTCTTGTTTTTCTTTTTTGACTTTAGATGATCTTCCTCCCTTGATGCATATATCGTAGCATCAAAGAGCCTTGGTTGTGGCATTTCTCTTTGCTCCTCAAAATCTCTCCAGGATCTGTCATTTTGCACTATGGCTTTGCTTCTTTTTCCATCCAGACCAAGCCTCCTCTCATGTGAGGAATTCATCTGGCTGGGTTCCCCACCAAACCAATGATCATCCTCTCTACTTTTATCCTCAAAACTCGATAATTCTACAATTTTTCTTATCTTTCTGGTGGGCTCCTGACCACTCCTAGGTTCAACATGTCTTTGCTGGTCTATGCCTTTAGGCTGCTTGATGGTGATCTTTTTGCGAGGTACATCCTTTTCTTCAGCGGGAGGCCGAAATACAACAGATGGCTTTGGAGTGTCAGGAGGGAAATCATCAGATTTCATCTTATTAGGTATCACTATCTTATTTACCTTTCCAGTAGATCTACTGTCTGTAACATCCATGACACGTTTATCAGAAACGAGTGAAACGGAGAGTGGCATGTTCCTCTCCAAGGATTTATCCGGTGCCCCTACTTTAAATTTTACTGGGACAGATTTTGTCTTTTCGATACCTTCTGGCCCTTCAGTTTCAGTAACTTCAGAGGAAACTTTTGTTATTAATCTTTTAGGTATCTTTGCTTGCAAATGGTTTATATCCGTAGGGTTGGGCTTAACTGAATTAGCATCCATTTCTGACATTTCTGGATCCTCCCCATACTTGGGGCACAGTTTGTTAGTCCGCATATGCCCAACCTATACGACAACAAAGAGACAAAAAAAAATAAGTCATGAAACATATAATATTTTTCAGAAGGGCGCATGCAAGAAGCTGCTTTACTGAGCCTACCTGACCACAGGCTCCACATACAAGAGTATCCCCCCTTGCACCCTGTTTCTTCTCCTGAAAATATGGAAAAGCATGACACATAAGACCCACAATAACAAAGACCAGATCAGCTTCTATATGTATCGTGCGTTTGAGGAAAGAAAGCTTCTCTATGAATCATCGAACCAACACGTATTCAAATTTTAGAAATTTAGCAGCATCCTTCCAACCTAATACTTTTATAGGCACAATAGCAAACCAATATCCAGCGGCACTGAATGGCAGCAATACCTTAAATTGCCACCATATTACAAAAACAAACTTATACATTTTGGTTTCCAACTTAGACAGCTACTTCTGCATGAAGCCTGATGGAAAGGAAAACACCACAAGTGCAACATAATTGATGTACCGAATATCATTATATCATATATAAGTAAAAACATTATATTCACACTTAGCACTGGTGCAGGTGTCTAATATTAAAATAAGTATAATCGAGAAAAAGGCTGATTCAAGTCGACACACAAAATATTCATGTGGATAGAACTTCACATATCATAGTCATCTTTTTCTGGGCTTACCTTAGGTCCATCCTTTCCTAGAACACTTTTCTTTTTAACTAGAAGGATCTCATTTACATCGAGTGCCATCTTTGGTTTTAGTTTTGAGGGCAAACCACCCTCAGCAAAAGAATTTTCAACCTGCACGGAGTAAGATGAATAACATCATTACAGATTGTTTCTGCCAGAATAACACTAAATCAAAAGGACAGGACAATGAAGACCAGGTCCAGAACCTCAGATAGACTAATACCTCTTTTCCTTCTCTTGGTGTGCTCTCCTTTGGGGTTAATGCACCAGCATAACCAGATGATTTGATCATTTGTCCACTCTTACTCTGCTTCATTTTATTGGCACTAGAGGTGCCACAATTTGTCAACTCAGGCTGCTTTTTCCTCTTCACATCATTACCATCATCTGCATAATAAGAGGCCATAAATCGTATGCACCAGCAGTTGTTTTTGCAAAGAACATAGAAGAAAATAACTACCTTCAAGTAGTTTCTTTGCCAGAGAGGCTTCTGTTTCATCATCTTCAATTTCCTCGTTAATTTGGGCATGTGTAGAGCACCTTCTCATTTTAAGTCCTCTCATTCCATCTGCTTTGTCAATTCTCAAGTCTGCTGTACTAGTATCCTCATCATCAAATTCTTCTGCGTCTAGCAAGTTCTCAAGATCCCCAGCAAATGAGTCTAGATCACTGTTAGCTTCTGTGTCACTGCCATTGTCATCGCCATCTATAGCTGAAAGTGACTGGACTTGTCTGTCCCAAATTTCCTGACATTTCTCCCTAGTTTGCTGCTGAAGTTGCAGAAAAGACATCCTTTGTCCACGTGCAAACTTGCTAACAGGAATTTCGTCAATAGTTATTCCCGATGCAGCTTGTTCACTTGATAGCTTCCTCACCATAGCAATCCGATGCCACCTTGTTAATTTATCAATTTGCTCTTCAGGTACGCCGAATTTCAGCAGCAACTATATATAGCAGTGCATCAATTATTTACTAAACAAAGTATAAAGGTGGAATACATGAAGGACATGCAACACATGCCAAGCTTTGGAGGTGGTCACTATGGATTTCCTTTTCACCAAGAATGGGTGCAGATTTTAGCAATATGCTTTGTGATCAATGACAAATGATACACCATATATTCTATTATAGTTTGCTTCCTTCAAATTCTCAGCTGTAAGCTGATATGATGTATCAATGAACCAGGCTGTATGCAAACTATGCAATGGCTGGAATAAGTTTCTGTTTCCTAAAAAAATTCACAATTTTCATTCTCAAAAGTATTACACATACAGTACAGGAAGCTCAGCCTAGCTCGGTTGAGGGTGTGAATGTCACCTAGTTCAAGTCCTCATCGAGATGAATTTGAGTGCCTACTTTCTTGTTAACATAAGGCCACCTAGTTCCTCCTAGGTTGGTCCAGTTTTTTTAATCACTCATACACTATAATGTTTTAAAACACAAATGCCAGGAGCTTTGCCCTTCAATTAATGTAGGAAAAGAAGACACTCATACACTATAATGCAATAATGAAAGAGATCATAGATGTCTGCTTCAACAGAGTGAAAGTCAGTATGCCAAAATGCCACTGAGTATGTCAATGGCGTATGGGAGTAGGTCCCACCTGTTATTGTATAAGTCAACACTGCACTGGCAAAATGAGAATTGTTTTCATTTTATGGAGGCAAGTGTTCTTGTTTAGAGGACCTACATGTGGCTTGCATAATATAATGATCCCCTAAATAAGAATGCTAAAGACCATCAAATATTAATACAGACTCTATATGTTCATACTGAAGCATGTTCAATGATATTAGGGCTTTTTTGTAGCCTCCCAGGCAAGATTCCAGCCAGGCATCGATCCTAGCCCCAGGCCCCTGAAATCAGACGCCAGGGGGCGATGCCCAAGCCAGGCAGTCTTGCCTGGGAAACGCACCCTTAGGCATGCCAATATCTCCAAAGTCAGGCAATGTTTCCTATGTTTATTATTACAGAAATTAGTACAATGGTACCTCACGGGCTGCATCCATGCTCAACCTGCGGAGATCAGCATCAGTCCCAGTTACAGTGGTACCCTTTGCAGCAGCTGACTTCTTCTTGAGCACTGAATTGGAGGCAGGTGCTTTTGGTGCTACTCGCACATAGCTGAATCCTAACCCACGACCAGATGGATCTCCAACACCAGTGATTTCTAATCTTTCTATATTTTCTCTGTCCTGCACGCACCAAAGGAAATTTGATTAAGGAAAATGTATACCAAGAAACTAGGGAGTAAGGAAAATTAGCATCATATATTACATTTCACATTTAGAAAAAAACGCACAGAAAGACATGCATACATAACCCAACCAAACAAGGACTGCCATCCTTTAACTTTGCCTGGATAGAAACACTACCAATATATTTGTTTAAACAGATTATTCTAGTTCCTTGATTCTCTTATCTCCTCCACTTAGTGTCATGTTTCTCCCACTCTTAACACACCTCAGCTGAATTAATCTTAATTCTCTAACCTCCTATCTATCTTGCTGGGTACTAGGCACACCAACTTTCTGATATACAGGACAATGGAGGTCCAAAACCGGCTGATTAGATGGTTTGTTTGTTGATTGGAGAGCATATATCCTACCATTGGCAAACTGGCAGTTATACACCCAAACATATATATAGTAGTTTAATAAAATCACCAAAGTTCAAAACCTCACCAAGAAAACTGAATCTGGCTCACTACAGGACACAAATTTATTCAACCTTTAAGCAGGTGGAATCGCTATGGCTTCTCCAGAGCTTAATTTATAATTCTAGTAACGCTAGAGCTCTATTACTTCTCCAGTAGCTCAAGCCCAAATGGAATCAAAAGTACCCATCCCACGAAGACTTATTTATCCCAGTGGGCTGAGGGGAATCACCATGGACTCGGCTGGGTTTTCTGGACCATGTCACATCCAAAGACCAACAGGTTGAGGGGGGACAATCCATGTAAATCAACTATCATAGGAAATGGACTGGGCTCCCAGCATTCCTGCTCTCATTCCCTGTACACCCAACAGGACCTAATGTGATCAACAACTAATTACCCTGTACAAGTTTTCTTTCTGTTGATACCAAATACTGACCCTTATCTCCCAATATTAATCGAGAACGAATAAATATGAAGGTTATCTGCAGTCTCTCTAAAGCATAGAGCACATCAAGTAGCACTCGGCAGTTTTTATGAACAATACATGGTTTTAGGTCAATGAACTGATATTGAATAAAACTAGTGATGTTCCAGATCAGATTACTTGAGTAAAACACCATATATGAGACAAAGAGTAAGGTACCTGATTAGTACAAGCAACAAAATTACTTGTAAGATTCCAGCTAGTGATTTGCAGTTCCCTCTCGATATGTGATGCAGCAGCAAGCTCAATAGCCTCATCAGGAAGCTGATTCATGGCAGAAGCCAGTCCAACAGGCTGAGTAAGCTTCAGAATTCCTAAGCGCTTGAGACGATAAAGACCAGCTTGCATACTCTCATAACAGCAAACCTGGATAATGATGTTTTAGTTGAGTCATCGTGATATTTCGGATTGAAAAGAGAACTGTAATTAGACACCAAGGCAACAAGGTAAGGCAACCTTCATTATTTAGGTATTTTTGCTTTATATAGAACTTTCTACAAGAAAAAATATTTGCAGTCAGCTTACTCTGATAGTCTGATGACCAAATTTTTAAAAACATTTCACCCTATATATTTGGAAATGTGGGATTGGCATAATAGCCAGTGCTTGTGGTCCATATATAGCCAGCACAATGTGATAAGCACTCACATTTCCACGAGAATTTCTGTGCAAAATAAAGCATTTCTTCGAATAGCTTGTCATCCAGTTCTGTTGTTGTATTGGCGATTGGCAAAAGACTTGGCCGGTTTTTAGTGAAAGGAGCATTGAAAATGTTTGGAGAGACAGCATGCAAGACCTTTGAAGCCTGATAGTTGTTGTCCAAGTAGGTGCCATTTTACCTTGGTAGATATTTGGTTATTAGTTGTGATAGTTGTTTAGTCAGTTTAGCTGGAGTGTGAGTTGTTTAGTGGTTTGGCTGTTTCTTTCTAGTTGGCTCATTGATTGTCTTTCCGAGCAGTTAGCATTGTTTTTGAGGCGTCGCCTAGGCGACAAGGCGTGGTAGAGGCTCTGGGCGTCGAGGGCGCCATGACCTGCACTCGTATGGCGTCCGCTTAATCGAATTTGGCGTCGCCTAGGCGTACAAAGGCGTCAGACGGACGCCTATAGCCTTGCCATGGACGCCAGATACTAATTAGCAGGGGGAGGGCATGAAAATCGAGCGCGTGTCCACGCCGCGGGGAAGGGCACGAAAATGACTGTAGCCAGCGGGAAATCGACCGCGCATCCGCTCCTAGCGCGGGAACCGTGACCTAGATAGGCTATTCGCGTGCGGCATTTACCGTGAGTGGGGGCGAGGGGAGAGGAAGAGAGAAGGGGGCGGATGGACCTTGAGCTCTGCTTGGCTGCTCCTCTGCTCAACAGCTCGAGTCCACCGGCCAGCCACCCCTTCCGAGGAGCCGCCCCTGAATCTCTGCTTGGTCGTCCGCACCTTCCGTGGAGCCACTCTGGCATCTCTGCCGCTGGAGGCATCGGCCATCCGCATCTGCGCGTCTGCCGTCGGCTGTCCCCCTGTCCACAGCTGCCCGTTCGTCTCATGTCTCTGCCTCCGCCTCCGCCGGTCGTCTGTCATCCGCCTAGTATGCCCCTGCCTCCTCTCTGTTCCCTCCGCCTGGTATGCCCCTGCCTAGTGCCTGGTATCCCGTCTATGCTCTGAGTATTGTAGTATATTTATTAATGCCTCGTGCTCTGCTTTTGCTCATGCTAGGTGCCCTTTGCTCTGAATATTATATGTTAATGTCTGCTTGTGCACTGAATATTGTATGGTAATGTCTGCTTTTGTTCATGCTTTACGCCTTACAATGTGTATATGGTGTCGCCTAGGCGTTGTGAAGGGGAGGCGCGGCGCCTCAAAAACATTGGTACTTAGTGGTTGAATTTGTCCGTGGAGAACTTTTGCTCTTTTGTTGTTTTAGTAGTTGTGTTTGGGGGAGGTGTTGTTGGGTTTTTGGGCCCGGTTTCCCTAAAAAAACTGGGCCAATACTTGTTTCTTTTTCTTCTAATAAAATTTGTGGCAAAGCTTTTGCCATCCTTTCGTGGAAAAAAATTGTCATCAAGAAACAATTGATTGACACAAGGGCAACAATAATTTGCAGAAACTCACACTTTCTGGCGTCAATAATCTCCTCAGTTCTTCCTCTGATGGAACTCGGAAATCAGGTCTCTGTGTCCAGAAAAAATGCCCCTTTGGTCCTTTCTGTAAGGAAGTGCAGCAGAGCATTAAATATGGTTGAATAAGAGTCCAGAATTAGTTAAAATATAAAAATGTACAGATAAAGAAACTAGAGACAGATACCTTCAAATCTGCACAATGCTTCAATCGTTTTTTCACTATAGCTTCTGTCAGAGGACTTTGTATGGGTAACTCATCAGCTCGAATCTGAGGAATACCATCAGGCCTCTCTCTGGCACGAAACTCACGATAAACATATGCAAGAACTCGGTTCAGAAGATAAGTCTGCGCATTCTTAGTCCCTGGTGAAAAGACTTCCATATGAGGTTCCTGCAGGAAACCATGACTATTAAGTTATGGATGAAATTGTTAAAGTTCCAAGACAGAACAGCTCCTAAACACTATGATTTATTTTCAATGTACTGGTCTAACAACAGCAGAAATTGAATGGAAACAAGAACTCGGGGAGTATTCTTGACACACAAAACAAAGAACTCAAGGAGTGTTACATTTGTTTGACAAAAGAAGTGAATATGGAACATAATTTCTTCAGACTTTTTATGCAGAAATTAATAACCATATACCAGTCATATTTGTAACGTTCATGTTGAGATGTTCTCATGTACTTCTGTTCTCACCTGCTGGCAACAAACTGCCAATGTGTAGGGTCATTCAACAAGTGCAATGCCATGCTAAAACTGCAGCAAAGAAGCTTCTAAACATGCAACACACTACATTACTGAACTTCGTAGCAGACCCCTATCAATAAAACAAATTGAATTTCCCTGCTAAGCATAACGAGAGCAATCTCTACCACTGTAACAAAGGAATATCCAATGTTTCAGCTATGTTCACTAAGGCCTTGTTTAGATCCAAAAAGTTTTTGGATTTTGATACTGTAGCACTTTCGTTTTTATTTGACAAACATTGTCCAATCATGGAGTAAATAGGCTTAAAAGATTCATCTCACGATTTACAAGCAAACTGTGCAATTAGTTTTTGTTTTCATCTATATTTAATGCTTCATGCATGTGCCGCAAGATTCAATGTGACGGGGAATCTTGAAAAGTTTTTAGTTTTTGGGGTGAACTAAACAAGGCCTAAATCAGTAAAGCCTAAAGGTCCCACAAAGAAAAAGCAAAAGCTCAACCTAAGATGAAATAATGAATATTTTGGAACATGGTCTGCAGTGTAAAGCTTGGAAATGCACCACAGCAGAGAATTCAGCAAGGGAATCCTATACTTGACAATATAAGGAGAAACTTCAGATAGGAAAGGGTTGGAAACATTGCACATCCTACTTATACAGAACATAGTATTTCAGATACCAGAGCTTACTTGTTGGCCAACAGCATATAGCTTGTCAATGCGACGGAGGGAAAGCGCCCCTTTGGCTGAACGAACTAACAAGTAATCAGTTGGTGCAACCTTATGAGGAAATACAGGTGATCTGTACATGTTTGTTTCAAGACAAGATTGGTGGGACCCAGAATGTATATCTCCTAGAAAAGGGGATTTGTCAGAAGGATCAATTGCAAGCACTGTGCCCAGTCCATCACTGTTGTTTCGCAGTGATGCAGCTGCCTGATCAGTAGGGGAAGTTTTCTGGTAATATGTACAGAGACGGGCTCCCATTCCAGCATTCGAGAGAAGCAAAGGTCTCTCTTCACAATATCTGCACTCAGGGCAATAAATGACAGATGAATTACTATAGTGGGGAAAAAACATAATCAAAATTTGCCAATGTGCATAACCAACAGTCTTTCACATATAAACATAATGATAAGCACTTGGCCAAAATATAGAGGTAAAAGGATAAAAAAATCATTGTAAAGTATCAGAGCTCTCTAATCACTGTATCTGCATTCATGTGTCACTAACACATGTGCTACCATGATAGGAAGTCCATAATATCGACAAGCAAATCACAAGCACAAATACCTACCCAACAAGCAACCTCACACATACACCCTCCATTAGTGTAAGGTACATATCTAAAAATTCAAACATTGTAATTCCTCCATCCAGAAATATAGGCCATATTTTGACTGTCTAAGTTCGAGTTTAATCGATAAATTAATATAAGAATCTACGAGGTATGTGATCAAATCATAGAAAATTGATATCATTGGATTCGTATTCAGAGGTACATAGAATTGTGATTTTGTAACTATTAATAAAATATTATAAGAGAAATCTCTGGCCAAAGTTCGTAACACTATCAATAAAGCTATGTGATGGAGGAAGTAACTTCTAGATAATAATTCGGTCGACTATATATGAGTTCAGTGAGATGTACTGGTAGAAAAATATCCCCATTTCAATGTGCATTCTTACAGTTACAATTTTGTAGCTCATAACAACATAATTCAAGAGATATCTATGGTCAAATTTCAACTTAACAGATCATGCCACATCAAAATGTAATACCAGTTAGTTGAACTAGCAACTGACAATCAAAAAATCAGCACTTATACAAAGTCACAAACATTAAAGTTCATTGAAATTAATACTTCAAGAAACAATAAGGGGGAATAAATTGGACTTACTCCATTAAAAAAACATGTCCATCCTTGACAGACAAGTCAGTTTTTTTCCTGAAAGCCCCAGGAGGGCGTAGAGGCTTGTCCTCACCAGGTAATTTCTGTGCTTTTGGCCATAGATACACTTCAGTGCGAACAACATGCACAATGGAGTTTGGTCGCACATTTTGCATCGCTAGTGAGATGTCATCCTGAAGCTCTTTCCCAGAACAGAACAATGTGATCTTCTCGGAAGGCTTCAATTCTGCAAAAAGCTAAGGCAGTGAGAGAACTAATTAAACTGGAGGAAATGACCATTTGTCTTTCCTTTTGGGGCCTTAAATTACACAGTACATGTATTAGCAACCAACTGCTCAACAAAAAGCAGATAGCATAACAAACATTTTCCAAATAAAGAAAAATCAAAACCAATGGGGTAGTAAACGGATACCAACCAAACTTCTTTGATGCTTTTAATTTGATAGAGACCGGAGTGTCCTCAGCATTTACCAAAATCTTGACTCCTTTTCCTCCCAATGACATAAGTAAAACAGCCATCCTCCCATGGCTACAAGCAGTTCCTTGTAACTGAGCAGCAATTTTATTTTCATGTGGGTACCACTTAGCTCTTGGTCTATGAAAGTTTGCAATTTCCTTACTGCGCAAAGTTGACAATCAGAGAAGTTATTATTTATAGAGATGAATTGGCCAAAAATCAATAAACACTGTAGTGCAGTTCCCTGTGCAAAGAAAAAATAAAGATGCAGTGGGTGACATAAGCATGACAACAAAATGTGACTTGAAAAACAACCTATGATCTCACTTTCGTTAAGCAGTAGATTTAGCTTCCACTTAACCAAATGTGACTTGAAAAACAACCTATGATCACACTTTCAAGTTCTGAAAGTTTTCTTTTATAGGTTAAGAGGAAATATCAGGTGCACAAAGAGTCTCTGAACACACATAAAACTAAATCTTTTGCTTTGGTGGGAGGTGGGAGCTTATTCATATTTCTCAAGACTGAGGATTCAGTCGGACAGAAAGCTGAGGGATGGCGGAATTTCCACCTCCGAGAACAAGAACGAGTTGGTGCATATGTTTCCAATACCTACTCTCATGCGTCTTATACTTTATCTTTATCTTGAACAGGGGCATAACTATCTCCATCAAACAGCCATGCAGGCTAAATAATATTCATAGTAACAGAAATATTTCCTCGGAACAACAAACCACTGCTAGTTGTTCTCTTGATTAGATATAGATAAAGGCTCATAATGAAATGAACATTCAGTTAAAAGGAATATGTTACCAAAAAAAAAATTATTCACTCTTAACGTCAATGAAGTAACAATGTAACAGTTGAAAACATGACAAATTCATTTGAGTACATGCTTGTAAGACAATAGAAGATGAGAAATCATGGATGCACATAATCAGAATTTGGCAGGAAGGGATGGAGGCCTCATACTTGCTCAATACTGGCTTCATGGTTTGCAGCTTATGAGCTGGAGCAGAATGCACCACCTTTATGCCCATTAAAGCACGTTTTTTAGTATGAGATTTAGCTTGCTGTGGAGTCTTCCTATTTGAATAAAACTTGTCATTGGAGATGTTGAATCTTCCACTCAATGTCTTTGCTTGATTGTCAAAATTATCAACTGTTGGTGTTGAAGTCTTGGTTGACTGACTAACAATCATAGCACGAGCATGAGACCTGATATGACCCACATTCTTTTCATCTAGGATCTCAAAAAGCATATGATCATCTTTAAGGTCAAAGATCAGTTTAGGCTTTGGGGTAACCTCATTAGGATCCCAAATTATGTTGTCCAACCATGATCCTTCTAATAATTCCCTATTCAGTAAACTAAGGTTATTTAAACGCATCGTGGTGTCAATTTTAACTGCATCATCTAAGTTATTTGGCGTTATGTGATCTAAGTTATCTTCATTTGTCAGTGGAGGGAAACTTTTCCCAGGGGAACAGTAGTTAGCTGGAGCAGGCATTTCTGTACAACCAAAAGTCTCTTCAATTACTGGGGACCCATTGCTTTTACTCCGTACATCCCAACACCTGGAGACCTGACCATAATCCTTACCCTGGTCTTCACCATGGGTGTCCACACTCTCTTCAGATTCACAGATTTTTGCATAAGGCTGCTGATCAGTTGCTGGTGAATTGTTCCAAATGATATCATTTTCCCAATCATCATGCTCAAGTGGATAAAAATCAGGACAAATTGGAGATCGCTGGACAGTACGAATATCCTTATGCGCATCTTTCATTGGTTGTTCTGAAAGACATGAATCCTTTAGCCTTAAAGTGACATCAGAAATAGACTCATCACTGTCACTCTCAACAAAATCTTCATTCATCTGGTTGTGCTTCAATGTTGAGAAATTTTGGATAGTGCTCCGGAGAATTAGTTCCTCATCTTCTTCAACATTGTCAGCAACATTTGTGATATGAAGCTCTGGAAGTAATTACAACAATACAAATATGATATTAGATGTATTCAAATGTTTTGACCGGGAGTAACTGCGATAACAAGCTATTGACTTGCGGCACATAGGAGCAACAAAGGCTTGTGGTAGTTTGATGTTATGAAAATCAAGTACATATATACATTCATATAGCAGTAAAGAAAAAGATCAAATACATTCCTTTTGTGGAAATCAGCAAAAAAATAAAGCAATTGTAAACAATGGTTATGCTGCAAAAGGATCAATAGATCAAACTAGAAGTCATACAGATGAAGATGAGGTTCACATATTAATAATTTTTCTTAACACCAATCAATTAGAAGACCTGAAAGAAATAAGCCAACAACCTGAATGCCTTTCCATATAGTTGGCCCTTTTGATAGGCTATATTGTTTTACAGTAATCGAACGATGAGGCGAATTAGACCTCACATGCAGCATTTGTTTTTGGCTTAGTTTCAAAACACTGTAATAATAACTAGGCCTAATCAGAAGAGGCAGGAGCCAATTTCTATAGAACTACTGTTTCATCAAATCAGATACTTGCCCTTAGACAGAACGAACATATTGGAAATCAGATTTTTTGGAAATTATAGGTATAAACTGTTGACATAGACAGTGGCAGTTAAATTTCTTCGTCTCAAATTGAATACATGAGCAGTAAGGATAACTATGTTCCCAGTAACAACTGCTTTCAGGTAACAACCTCCAGCTACCAACTATCTATCAAGACCATGCATACACGGGGGAGGGTGGTGCTTCTTGGATCTTTTTGTTGCAACAAGCAGAATACCTTTATTCACTGGACGTTTGTGGTGATCTGTTTTCACTTTTCTTACAGGCTCTTGGATACCAAAAATTTCAGAGAACCTCAGGATCGCATTCCCATCCTCTATGCATAAAACAGGGAGGGAAGTCGCACTTTCAGGCGCAAGATGACCTTCCCCAGTGCCCTTTTCATTCTGCTTAATTAGAGATGAATAAGAAAAGTGCTATAATTATATAAATATGATACAGGACAATGCAATGTTAATTTCTTGGTCCAGGCTTCACATACCTCCAAATCTTCATATTCAAAGTCCATGCTTTCTTCTGGATGTGATAACAAGCCAAGCTTTTCCGTGGCAAGGTTATCGCTTGAGGTTGCCATATCTGCCTGCTCGATAGAAACTGTATTGAAAAGATTACGAGAAACGAGAATCAAGTCAGTTGGCTATAACAAATATTTATAGATAAAAAGATTGAAACTTGATGTGTTAGTGCTGACAGATGAATGTTCTAGTTGTTTCAATAAAAAACAAAAGAATGCTCTATTTATTTTATAAAATGTACTCAGCAATTAAAATCAAGTGTGTTTGAACAAAAAGGTTGCATAACATTTTCACAAGTTTTCATCTTCAATAATTAAAAGTGAAGTTTATGCCAAACTAGAATCTATGTTCACAAAATAAAAAGGTGAAAAAAGATGATCAAGTCTTCAGTTCAGATTTTATTATAGTTAGACTGGAACAGACTTGATCGCTACCACCAACGCTTACCCAAGCCAGAAGGGGAAAGTTGGACATGCAAATATGAAGACAAATACAGATGCAGACCAAAAAGGAGGTGTCAAGCTACAAATGTTTAACCACTAGATGGAAGGAACAAATAACAAGGGTAGCATGGGAACCAGAAAGTAGCAAGAAATGGAATGAACATAACATAAATGGAACTTGAAAACATTAGACACGTTATCCAGTATCACCTGAAGATAAATTTTGGGCAGCACTATCACCAGGAGGTTCTTCTTTTTCACTGGGTGGTTCTTCTTCCTCATCGTAATTCTCATCGTCAAACACTGAAACTGTACTATTGACCGATGCATACACTGTAGATGAAGAGAAGTAATCCTTTTTTGACAGCACATTGTCTTCCTCTGTAGCTGCTTCAACTTCAGGTCCATCATATTCTTCATCAATATCTTCATAATCAACAGCATCTTCTGCCTTCTCATCATAGTCTACATAACAGCAAAAAGATGTGTTATCAATTATGTGTATAGTTTGACATGGAAAAGAAGAATAAGGTCTTCCTAAGCAATGGCAAAGTTGGCTTGATGAATGACTCTCAAAACTGTAGGTGCAGCTTATATGAAAACAGTAACATGTCACTAACCTTGTTCAGAAGGATCAGTTGGTGCTGGAGAAGACTTGATTAGCTAATTAGCAAACAACACAGTATTAACTTGTTTGGTAATGAAATAGGTAAGTAAAATTAACTATATGCATAAGATAACATACGTCAATGTCTTTGAGAGATGGACCAAGCTTATCTGCCAGTGCAAAAAGGTGTTCCTTTGCATCCTGAATTAAGTAAAATAAAAGTAATAAAGAAATGCAACATCCAAATTACATTATAAACATAACTAAATAGTGACTTGGTTTCCTGCAGATACTCAATGGGATAACAATAAAACAAAAGTACCCTAAGGCTGCGCAACTAACCTTTGTTCTGGCTAAAATTTAGTGAGTTCTAACGAAGACTCTTCAGAAAATATCCAACTTACGAGAAAATTACAGTGCATGGACTGAGAAAAATTTTGGTTCATAGCATTGATTTTCCCTATCTCATCATTTTCAGAACTCAAATCAAGTCAATTTAATCAGTGGAATATGGTTCTTTTAGTAATGCTGGTTCCTATAAAGCAACTGAGCACCCTAAAATATAAGTTATATGGATCAAAATGTTAAGAAAAAGAGCACCAACAAAGAAGTTAATCTGTATCAAATCATGACCAACTGAGAATGCACTAAGCCACTAAGATCAAAAACAGATAGAGATGCATGTCATCTGCTAGAGGCAGACATGTGAATTAAAATAATCAAAACAACAAAAAACAGGACATTGGCATGCCAACAAAATCAGATATTAAAAGTCTGTACCTCATCAAGATAGTCAGCATCTAAGTCACCAGAATCATCTACATTGCCAAACATAAACCCCAAGAAGTGATTTCCTCCACCAGGCTCCTCATAATCCTCGTCGTCATCGTCATCTGTAAGGATGACAACAGTAATCACTAATAAATAAGGTGGGGTTATTCAAACAAACTCATTGCTAGTTTCAACCAGCATTTCATCAATTGTACTTAGCTTAAAATAAATCCAGTTTTGGAGCAACCTTAGGAAATTGTTAGGAAAACTAAGAATCTGGGGTTAATGATGACATGATGCATTCCCACACAGAGGTTTACATGTTTTCAGTATTTTGGAGAATCTCAATGCTAGTTTCAACCAACATTTCATCAAATTAAGTTTCAAGACATCACATAAAATACAGAAGATCATCATGGAACAGTTAACCCTTCAGACAATCATCTTCATACTCATAACATCATTTTGCAGTTTTATGATTCTCACAGCCAACTCTAGAGATTGCAACTTCACAATTACAAGCCCATAGCAGATCAGCATGCCAACCACCCCATCTTACATGGGTGCGTGTAGCTGCCGCAACTAAAATCTCCAAACGCGCAAAAAAGAACATCGAATTCTATATAGCACCAGACAGCATGCCATCGGCTTATCAAATCCCATTTAAACAGGCACCACAAACAGTTGCACAAAGCCCAGCAAATACACTAGTTAACATAGCACACCCAACAGATCAGAAACCAGCTATCTGACAACCCCTGGGGCCGCCCATCTGCTCTTGCACCAACACCAAACCAAAAGCATAACGTGGCTATGATGAAGTCCTGGGTGTCGTCGAGCTCACCTGCGGCACTGTTGGTCGGATTCTCCTCTTCATGGAGCTCGCCGTCGCTCATGGCTGCAGCCTGCAGCTGTCACTGTCCTCTACCGCCTCCCCAGGCCGCGACGGCACCAGTAGCTACAAACCCTAGGCCGCCGCACCCTCCTAATCGGCGCCGTAGCTCGCAAAATCTAGAATCGCAGGGCCGGGTTGGATCGAGTGGATAAAAAATCTCAAGGTGTAGCGTAAAGGGCGAGGCCAAACCAGAGGCCGGGGAGACCCGAGACCGGGCGATTTCCGCCAGGTCTCCGCAGGATTTTCTGCACGTAGGGAACTGTGTCCGCGGACTGATTGACCTTCAAGCGCAAGATCAGCGGAGTAGCGGGGGCGTCCTGCTTCGTTTCTGGCGACGACGAGAGAGGCGGCGCGGCGCGGCGATGGCGGTGGCCGTGGCGGTGGCGGACGGGCGGAGAGGAGGGTCGTGGGGGGCTAGATGGGGAGCAAAGCGGAGGGCAGGGAGGGGCTGGGGCGCCGACTGCGGCCGCGGCGCGTGCCGGGCGCCGAGAGGCGGGCCAGATCGGGCCGAAAAAAAATGCGGCCCATAATGGATATGCACGAGCACAATCAGGCAAATCAGGCGCGATGGCAGCCCATGAGCGTATATATAAAGGAAAAGATCCAATTGGGCCCTTGACTATTTTCCAAGCCCGATTTGCCTAAAACCAGATTTTTAGACTCCTCTAATTTTTTAAATCATCCAAATTATCTTTTTTGGCGGTTTTAAATGTGGTTTTATCCGACATAGCCCGACGTTAGCCGTCCTACATGGTACCACGACATTCACAAGGGAAATCAATTAAACTTACACGATATTTTAGAGAGATCAACTAATCTTCATCAGAAATTAAAGAGATGTTTTTCTTAGAAAAAGTTATCCAAACAATTTTCTAAAAAGTATGCATTTAAAAATACTTAAGTCTGATTAACCTAAGAAAAATGATAGACAACTTGTCTTATTAACTCAAAAAATATGAAACTCGATTTCTCCCTAAAATTTAAAATTGGACCAAATATGAAATAGACAATGCAGACCAAGACAAATCCTTGCAGACTAAAGCATGAATCAACGTGCAACCCAGTGGTCATGTGGTTTGTATTTGTAGCAACACTTTCTTCTCCTAGCAATACCACGACGATGATGTGTGCTGATGCACCCTAAACCCTAGGCCATATGTGGGAAGCCACCCAATGGCTTCTCCAAGTCCCTAATAGACATCTACAACTTGGCTAACATCCGGATGGACGTGGTTGCTTCCTTGTCTATTGTCATCGTCATAGTTTGCGGACACACTAGGAGCACATGATAGAGCAAGAAGGTACTTTGGACGGTCTTACGATGCCAAACTTCATGTGTGTTTTTAAAATCATGTTTTATATTATGGTTCCTAGCTCAAAATATCATAGATCATGCTTTTAGAAAAAAACATATAACTGGTTCCATATTTTCTAAGATAAATAGATTTTCTATATTTTTCTAGGGTCAAATTAGTTTAGTTAGTAGTTTTAAAATACATATTTTGAAACAAAAAATGAATCTTTTTGAAAAAAATAATTATATATTTTTAAATGTTTAGTTGACCTCCCTAAACTACCGCGAAAGTTTGTTTTACCTCCCTTATGGTTGTGATGGCACCATGTAGGACGTTGATATCATGCCATGTCAGCCAAATTACTTTTAAAACCACCAAAATTTTTTAATTGTGTTGTTTAAAAAGTTGTGGTAGCCTATAAATCCAGCTTTACGACTAGGGGAGGTAAATCGGACTTACACAATGATTAAGGAGGTAAATATGATTTTAAACTGGTATTTTTTAGCATTAGTAAATAATAAAAGATTGTACTTGTAACTTGCCTAACCTGTTTGTTTAGGCCATATAAGTGGGAAAATTGTCAGTCTTAAATCTTAATCCATAAATTATTGTCATAGTCTAATTTTCTTGCTTCAATTTCAAAATACTCCTAAACTTTCAAAACCATCCAAATTATCTCATATCGTACTTTGGAGTTGTTTTAAAGGTGGTATCGTCTTTTAAGTTTAAAAATTAATAAATACTTGACACAATTGTTAACCCAAACATATATATCTCTACTCTTTCAAAAATCCTAAAAAAACAAAAAATATATTAGGATAGAAAAACTTAAATAAAAAATTAGAGCTCACGAAAACATCTTTAGAAACTAAAAAAATGTTTAACTATAGAAAAAATCAGAAATATCTATAAAATTATAGAAATGGCCCAAAACATTATAATTGATATACAAACATGCTTTAAAAACTTGCCTAGCAAAAGTATGCCATGCAACCAGCATGAATGTAATATTCATGTCAAGCATACGTACTGGTAGTGTATTATGTCTTCTTTGTTGCAAAAAAAAAATCAAAACTCAACTACATATAGATTAAATTGTTTTCGGATTTTTTTCTATATTTTTCTAGATATTTTCACATTTATGTAGATCTAAATCTAATTTTAAAGCATATAGAGATATTTTCATGAGCTATAAATATTTTATTTAGATTTAAAAGCATATAGAGATATTTTCATGAGCTATAAATGTTATATAAATTTCAAAAGCTTAGATGTATTTTCTATGGTTTAAAAACCTTATCAAGTACTTAGCAATTTTTTAAAATAAAAAAAGATAAATTTGATTTTGAAACCACTCCAAACAGTTTGTTCGCTTGGCTGAGAAGCCATGGTTGAAAAAACTGTTCATTGATTTGTTGTGAGAGGAAAACATTGTCGAATTCACTGATTTGTTGTGAAAGGATAAACACTATTGAATGACTAACAGATTCGGCAGATAATCTCAAACGAACAAGCTGATATGGAGGTAGTTTAAAAGGTTCTAAGAGTTTGGGGATAAGATGTATGGATTTGGAGTTTATAAGAAGGAAAATCGTACTCTAAATATAGTTCGAGAAGGTAGAAAGGACTTTTTCCAATAGGAGAAGGGATGACAGATGAAAGGCGACCGGCTTGACCAGATGTGGTGGCAGAAAGTGAATCTCGTCGATTTACTTTATCATTCAGAGTCGGTTGTTTGTATACACTATCCAGTTCCATATACGATTCCATAGATACATACCATAAATTCATATACAATTCCATAAATACCAAATTTGTTGTAATTCTGTGACAAGGTTCTCTAAAAATCTATATGCGCAAGAGAAACCAGAGGAGCAGTTACAGAAACAGAAATGGACTCCGAATCTGTATCGGCTTGCGGTATTAGTATATGTGCAATTTTGGGAGAGCAACACTGCAACAGAATTCAAGCATTATTCCAGGCTTGTAGCCCAGGAAAGAACAAAGGGTGTGTTGATTCACAGAAACGTAGAGCAATTTTTTTTTCTTTTTTCAGAGTCTGCAGCATGCATTTTTTTGTGCATTTTTGTACTGAATACGATCAGGAACAATGTACAGAAATTAAGGAACCTATGCACAATATGGCACAAATATATGCAAATACTTTTAAACGTGTTTTACAAGGAATCCTGAAGAAACAAAAGAGCTTGGACTTGGACAGAGTTCTTCAATATGGCTTTTGTCCAGAGAACATTATAAACGATCTCTGAACTTTGCTGCTGTAGTTGACAAGGCCACAGGATTTGCACAAGTCTTCGAGCTCTCCTTCAGTAAAATAGTTGTAGCTGGTGTTAACTGGTCCAACAATCTGCACCATAAAGTGGTAAAAGGCGGAACAAATTAGATAAGCTTAGCGAAAAAGAGAATAGTAACTAGAAAAGATGGCCAAATACCTGTCTAAGTGGCCTTAGTGCTTCAACAGAGAATGGGTTGTTCCTGGGAGAGGATAAAAAGGTGGTTCCCACAAAAACTCCACCAGGCCTCAGGACACGGCTTATTTCAGCTACCTGATAATTAGACATCAGTAAATATTTCATGATAATGAACGGAAGGACAGGATTGCCATTATATTGTTGGTTGGCAGTGAACTAATGATACAATTTAAGTTCTGATTTATCTTGTTGGCCAAGATGCAATGTCGTATTCAGATTTAAACATGAATAGAATCAGAGAAGCCATACTGGAAACACACAGGGGAAAATGTTATCACTATTTAATATCAAATAATGGCCTTTAGCGATATACTTTTGTTAAAATTTCAGCATGGTCCCAATGGTGAAGGTAAGAGTATGATTTATAAGCATCCCAGTTTCATCAGTTGTTTTGTTTAATACAACATAGATCTTATGAAATGAAAAGTTATGGTTTACTACGAAAAGCTTTTATGCACCATATGTAACTATGGGCAGATATTGTGCCGTTACATGTTGTATAACAACATAAATCTGAATCTTTTTTAATAAAAAAATATTAGCACAACTGCACATGTCAAAAGTGAAAATGAGAAATTGTACCGCATTAGAGGGTGAGGGCCAACAATGGATAGCCGCTCCAGCATGAATGGCATCTACTGAACAAGAAGCGAAAGGGAGCCTTGAAATATCTGCTCTCACAAGTGCTAGATTCCTGCAGAACCAAAAGAGGAAAATAGTCACCGGTTTGTGTGGCTTGATCTTGGAATAAAGATAACAGAAGTTATCAATTATTGCTTAACTTATATATATTGTTCAAAGCTCAATTGGGGGAAAATTTTCTTGGGAGGCATACAGTAACAAAATAGTGGATGCACTGTTGATTACAATCCACTATAGTGTTTATGATAATAGATATTCGTATCATTGGTATTAAACTAGAAAAAATATTAGCTTCCAACAAACATCATTAGTGACCCCCCGCCCTAATATTTCGTTCATAATATGCTTGGTTTGTTGCATCGAGAAAATGCTTTGACCTGCCCCCAACTTCTCAATACTGAGCATGAAGTGACTACTGGATTGGAGAATTATGGCTCCTAATACAACCCCAAATCCCCTGTTAATCTGCATCCATGATCCAACAGAAACTTTTCCTTCAGTGCTACAGGGGAAGCTCACCACAAATGAAAAAAAGATTCAGAAACAGGACAGAGAGCTTACGCATTGAGGAGAGTATCATCTTGCTTAATGAACTCATAGCATTGGCGGAGCATATTCTCAGAGAAGTCCAAAGCAATCACAGCTGAGTATGTCCCAGATTTTGCAAACTTCCTAGTAAACAAGCCACTGCCACAGCTGACATCAAGAAGGATACCACCAGCAACGGGTTGAAAATAGTCTTGAGCCATTTCAAACTGACAATGCCAACAGATCCGAAGAGGGACATGCATAAGAGAGCGAAGAGTTGAGGATCTTTGCTAGATGGACAATTTTTGAATCGCGGCGACTTAAAAAGTCTTTTGTTGCAACACGAAAACAACAGGCGCAACATTTGTAATAATTATTCAATCATAGAAAGACTTTAAAACTATGGTGTCAAAGATGAAGTTATCCAGCAGAAAAGCACCTCTTCATCAAGACCAGGGAAACCACTCCGATTAAAGTTTTGTCGCCACCCTCTCTCATAAAGAAATGAGACAAGTGGACTCCGGAACAGCTCAGTTCTAGCGGGCTTCTGTTCACTATATTCTTTTGTCCCTGCAGTTACAGTGAGGTCCAAGAAGATGTCTTTGCTGGTAAATGACTTGTTGCACTTTGAACACTTGAATCCCGACCTATAAATTGCTGGCCTGGGGCATGCATATATAATCCAAAAGAACATAAATGTCAATCAAGCCAAAAACATTTGCTGGAAAGAGGAGCAGAAATGTACTAGGACATACAAGTTTATGCCTGGTGGCCCTTTTCTCATCAGTGGTTCGTAGCAGACAGGGCAGGCAAACACCTCAGTTTCCATAATGCTATTTTGCTGCTGCTCTTTTGTTTCCTGTAATCACGAAAAATTACGAGATCTTCAGAGGAATGCCAACTCCTAGAGAAATGGATAGCAGGGTCTGTTAGGAAACATTTTGCTAGTAACAAACAATTGACCCACATCACAAAGTCACAAATCCCAGAGAAATTCTCAGAGGCAACCAGCATCTACCAAAATTTAACAAAGCTACCATAACATAGGCATACATGGGTGGACAGAAAACGACTCTGACAATCGGAAGTAGGTCACTATAGTCTCTGCTTTCCGCTTAACTCTTCTCAAGGCACCACTTTACCCGTGATTTGGATGTACCCAAGAGCAGAGCAAGGTGATTGTGGAAGATGCGTAGGTTCATCTGTACAGATAAACCTGTCAGATGATTATCCAATGGGGCAGGTCTTTGGTGTGATGGCATCACCAGTAATAAGTTCGCAGATACCAGGTGCAGCAACTGATACCAGAAAGACGGACTAGGCTGCAGGTAAGATCTCCATTACCAGCACTCCAGCAGCACTGAATCGATCAAGCAACAGAGCCGAGCATAACAAAGAACACGTGGCGGGCATCGGGCAAGATAACAAGTCCGTTGACTACAACAGTAACAACCTGTAACTGCAAACCCGACGAGAAAGACCACGTACCGGCTCCGCGGCGATCGCCGCGGCTGCGGCGGCGGCGGCGCGGAGAGTAGGGAACCCGGGCCGACGGGGACGGGATGGGCCCGCGGCAGGGGCGGGGAGCCGCAGCGAGGGTCGCGCTCGCGCGGAGGAGGGCGCGGTCGCCGCGGGTCGTACCAGCAGCTGCAGCTCCATGGCGCGCAGCACAGCGACCGATCTGAGACGGAGCTGCCTGCGGGCTTGGATTGGTGTCTTGGCGAACAGCGAGCGCTCGCCGCGGAGGGGGTCGGTGTGGTGGTGGGTGGCAGCGGTTACGGCGTGCTGGCGTGGCGCGACGCGCGCCCGTTCGCCAACAAGGGGGCGACGCGGGCGAGTCGGCTCTGATGGTCTGATCCTGCGTCGGCCGCGTGGCGAGCCGCTGATGAATCCGTGGTTACCACTCGCGCCCGTCGCAGATTTTTCGTTGTTTCCTCGTCTCCGGCACTGGCAACAGCGTGTCACAAAACAAATTATTCTACTTTTTTCCGTACTCTCTCCGTCCCAAATTAGAAGTCGTTCCAAAAATCTTAGAGAGTTCAAGTTTTTTAAATTTAACCAAATTTATATAGCAAAATAATAATATTTTTGGTACCAACCAAGTATCATCTTTGTTAGTTATATTTTCATAGTGTACCTATTTTATGACATAAATTTTTATATTTCTCTTTATATTTTTGGTCAAACTTAAAAATACTTTAACTCTTCAAGATTCTTAGAATGACTTATAATTTGGAACGGAGAGAGACTAAAAAAGAGGCCGTCATCGTCAGATGAAGTGCTGGAGGGAGACGTTTTAGCTTGTCAAGCTGGGGACGGCTTGTGCGTGCAGAGATAAACCTGATGGAGTGTACTTAAGCGTCTCCCGGTCGATCATACAGTATTTTCGGTTGCGTCAGACATCCCTCCATCATTTCCAAACGAAAAGGGTAAAAAAAAAGCTCATTGAATCAATGTCATGTGATCATGGCCGTGTTTAGTTCGCGAAGCGAAAAATTTCGCGACAATGTAGCACTTTCGTTTGTTTGTAGTAATTATTATCCAACGATGAACTAACTAGGCTCAAAAGATTCGTCTCGTCAATTTTAACTAAATTGTGCAATTAATTTTTATTTTTATCTTTTTTACTACTTCATGCATACATCTAAAGATTTGATGTGATGGAGAATCTTGAAAAATTTTAGATTTTTTTGGTGGAACTAAACAAAGCCCATGCCTCGCTACATCGCTCGAAATCTGCAAGCGATCAACGGAATTATTCTCAGCAAAGCAACAACTGGTGCTGGAGGCTCGAGCCACGGCTGCTGGCCTGCTGTGCCGCTCTGTGCCACTCCGTTGTTTGGTGCTGGTTATCTGAAGACTGAAGCTTTAGTGCAAGCTGCAAGGTCTGTGCGGCACACCCCTTTGGTCACCAACAGCGACGGGCCACAAGCCCACGAGCAATTGTGTTCGTGTAAATCTCACGGCTACCTTAAAGGTATTGTCTAAAGTTTAGTTGATGAAAGTTAAAATTTTAAATTTTAGATCACTTTAACTTGTGTAGTCTAATGAAATAATGACACTTTTTTGTGAGTCTGGCTAAATTTATAGAAAATATTCGCTTCCGCCCTAAAGAGAGCCGCACGAGGCTTTTCGCTTCAAACTTTTGACTAGGTTTGAAAATATTAGAACGTTTGTATTTTTAAATAAGTTTATTAGGAAAACATATTTAATAATTAATGTAATCATACCTATCATGTATCATAAATGTTAATATTCTCTTGTATATATTTGATCAAAATTGAAAATGTTTGACTTATTAGAAAATAAGAATGGTATGTTTTATGGGACGGATGGACTTGTTTGGATAAATTGATTTATAGTGATAGTTATGTGGAGTACTCATTTTACCCTGAATAAATTAATTTGTAGAGTTGTCTTAATTCAAACTTCTTTATGCTTTGACCATACTTATTAAAAAAAACAACAATATCTCTGACACTAAATAAATATATATAAAAATTTATTTCATGGTCTATCTACCTAATGTTAGTAATTCGGTGGTATAGATCTTGACCTTTTTTTATATAAATTTGGGTTGTTTTTTTTTAAAAAAAAATATTTAAAACAATTTTAGAAATTAATTTATTCATGAACGAAAAGGTAGGCTTTGTACTAATCTGTATTAGACATTTTTTTACAACAATATTAGACATTGTAGAGCCCAAAAATTAACACAGCAACCAATCCATCACTGCGGTTATGCTGGAAAGTCGCAACGATAAACGACGCCATTTCTATACGGGCAACAACTAGTAAGAATAATAAAGTTGTACTACTCACCAGATGGCGATAGCAAGGGCGTCGGCAGGCCAAGCTCCGGATAACGTACGTTAACCCCGGGCTAGCTAGTCCAATAGCCCATGCAATGATCCTTGTTTTCACTGGGGAGGTCAAGCCCAAACGGTGCGATGTGAGTCAGGGGGCACGCAGCGAGAATTGGCAACGTTTTACTCTCTCTGTTATTAGCTGATTGGATTGGATTGTACCTTTTGTGCGTCATCAAATGAAAAGTGCAATCAGACTACCCGCTTCTATTTCTGAAAACCAAAAGGAAAGATC
>Ga0182004_10000264_pt1 | contig 28774 bp, 27 predicted proteins | sample Sormic07211540_1_FD_120479 | JGI IMG/M metagenome (GOLD analysis project Ga0182004, IMG submission 120479) | Endophyte microbial communities from Sorghum bicolor roots, Mead, Nebraska, USA - 072115-40_1 MetaG | ecosystem: Host-associated > Plants > Roots > Unclassified | place: USA: Nebraska...
CACCATGATCATCACTTGCTCCATCACTTGGCATGTACCAACCTCATTAAGTCTACACGCACTTAGTATAGAGGTTAGTACTAGGGTTTCATCAATTATCCAAAACCAAACTAGGGCTTTCAACTGGGTAAATAGATTGAGGAGCTTTGATATGTAGTCACGAGGCTCAATCTGTAAAAGGGATAAAAATGCATCAGAACCAACAACTTTGACGGTTATGATCATCCTAGAATTTGACAAGCCTCCCTAATTGTGAAAGAGCATTGAAGACCAGAGAAGAAACTAATGTCAAAACAAAGAATTATCACCTGAGTAACATAGGGATTAAACTGCAAACCCAAGAATCTAACAATTCTTCTGCCACCTTAGGCCAGTCCCCTTCAGGATATGCAACCACATTAGCATTGTAATTGCCGACAGCTCCAGCAAATTTCCCTAGTATCTTCACCTATGAGAAACTCTTTCCTATATCAGATAATCTGGCCACAAAGTTTGCCATCTCCTTTCCCACGGTTGTTGGTGATGCTGGCTACAAGCAGGAATTGAAAACAATTTAAGACAGGGTTCCAAATCATGTCTTTCTTGGCAAAGCAAGCGCATTCCACTAACATACAAGCAATTGAGCAAGATAACTGTGTTCACTATTGCATCGAAAGAGTTACTGAGCTGTACTCCACAATTCAACACTGAAGAATAATTTTGTCACTTATAATAATTTTCCCTTTTCATGTACAAATTGAAAGGCTCAAGATTATCCGCCAGAACAGTATAATAATAATAATCTTTTTAACTCTCCTAGACTATGTTGATAAATAATGCAGGTTTGTATTTCCTCCACCCATGTTGTCTTGGAAATAGCTGAATGAGTTGACCAATCATTCAATTCCATTCTTTTCATTATGAACTTATCAATTTACTATCACTCCAAATCACCTTGCTGCATCAACCAGGCAAACTTACAGAACATCAAGCCCCAGTAAGTAATTATTTTATATCGTATATCTCACATGGAAGGTCTTTAAGAGCTGTCAATGGAGAAGATATGCTTCAAACTAAGGGTACAAAAACCTTCTTGTTCTTGCTGCATAACAATAATACAATATTACGGTGAAGGTGGCCTCATACGTCATACCTGCCCATGAGTTCGAACCAACATAGGGTAGCCTGAATTTTGTGTTGCCAAGGAACACAATGCTCTACATATGTCAATCATGACAGGGAACATAACTCTATTTATCCCCTCTTTCCGAGCCAATGCATGTGACAAATTGTTGATATCTTCAGACGTACAACCGAAATGGAAGAACTCTGACACCTGGGAACAGGTTCAAGATGCCATTCAGCTTAAAGTCTAACCAAAAATAATTACTCCTAGACACATTAAGATCCTAGCTGCAACCTTTGCAATCTCTGGATTTGTGCTGCACCTTTGCTTCAGAGAGTACTCACGGCTTTCACGTCATGGTTGGTTACTTTCTCGATTTTCTTACTTCTTTTGCATCATCAATGCAAAAATTATCGATAATAGAATTTAAGAAGGCATGGGCTTCCTTGCTGAACTCAACTGAGGTACCTCAGTGATCTCAGGAATATGAGAAAGTTTCAGTAGCCACTTGATTTGAAGAAGAAGAAAGGTGCGTCAGATAAGCAGCATTGACAATAACACCATAAACAGGCTCTCAAGCGTCCAATCTCCATTCAAAATTGTAGGCAGATACTGTGTTTGCAAGGATCTTAAACTGTCCCAAATGTCAGATACCTCGATGAGAACGCGGTATCTGATTAGGCCGAACTCGCTGAAGAAGGGCATCAGCTCCTTGACGAAGCGATCGTACCGCCCGTCCAGCGGCGAGAGCGCCATCAGGCAGAACGTGTCGTGGTCCGGCAAGCTGCGCAACTCCTCCAGCGACCTCCCCGCCCAGTCCAGCCGAGCATCAGCCATCGGAACAACACGGCACAACCCGTAAGTCACAAGCAACCAATACCTCACTAGCAGGATTCCGAGAAGTTCCACCCGGAGGAGGCGTGCATCGTCACCTCGGCGGAAGCTCCGGCTACGGCGGCGGAGGCTGAGCACTGGAGGCGTGTGATTGTGTGAGTAGGGATTTTAGGAGCAGGATTTGTCGAATTGGTCACTGTAGTTGCTCTCGACTCTCATCCGGGCCGGGACTTCAGACTTGAGATTGAGAACCACTGCAGGCCTGATGGCGCATGTGTTTGGCTTTGCACTGCAGCCTTTCGTTTGGTGGGACCAGGGCAAGCACATATTCTCTTGTCTCTCCTACATACCGTCACATTTCAAGGTTCATTATTGTTTCTAGATCACTTTCTTATTTGATTAAATGGACATCAACAGTCAACTTATACTAATAAGACTAGCAATATAGTAGATATACATTTCGTGAGTACCACTTATATGCACTCAATAACTTCTAAACACAACGACCTTGATTCTTATTCTCAATGGATAAGGATATAGTAGTTAAATGTATCTAAAATTCATGTATTTGAGCTTATGAGAAAGGATAAGCAAGAAATTAAGTGTGGTTAGGGAAAAAGATGAGGCTAGTGCACTTCCATGATGCCGTGTATTGCATGGGAGCATAGATCCTAGCTTTTCTCTGTGCTATAAATTTACCATTGCTGTACTTAAAAATGTTGATGGTGACAACTTATTTTACTTCGTAGAAAAAAATGAAGCTTATAGAGCAATTGACACTAAATATGAAGCTATAGCTCTCTCCATCCAAAAAGAAAGTCGCAGGGTTTTGTAGGAAGTTTGACTATGTTTGTAAAAGAAAAACTTTAACAACATTTTTATCTCCAAATAGGCATGTTATGAAAATTTATTAAATCATTAATCTAATCATACTAATTACGTACCACAAATATTAATAATATCTTGTATATATATTTGGTCAAAGCTAAAAAATACTTAATTTATTATTGGGATGTGATAATGACACTTTTTGTAGAAACGGGAGACTACTTCTTCCTTTTTCTTTGCCCTCCATTTCTTTCGTCCAATAATTATCATGGCCCATCATTTAGCCATTCTACAGAATAACTCATTTCACCATGTAGTCATTTATGGATAATATGGGATGTGATGCTACTGTCAAAATTTTATTGTTTTGCACATGTTTGTTTTGGTATAGATTTGATGTTGATTCGTCATAATGTCTCTTTTACTTTTGTTTTATGCACCAAATAAAAGAGGATTTCGGCGAGCAAATGTGGTCCTAGAACAACTAACAACAGCATAAAGCTTTAGAATTAGGAAAGGTAACTTATAAAAAGCCAACAACAGTACAATATTCTTAATCTATCAAGTATCGACAGCTCTGAAGCGAAGCGAGCACACAGCGTTATATAAAAAACGCATAGTCTCAAAGAGCACATCAGCACTGCGACCTTTTCCTCCTCTGTCGTTCCTCGCCAGCCAGTCAGCCACCCTGAGGCAGGGACAGCCAGCCAGGCAGCCAGCCAGCTACCGCGCGTGGCACGCCCCCAACTTCCCAATGTTGCGCCGCGTCGGCTCGCGACTCGTACCATCCGGCTCCGGCCGACCAAACCCCCGACGAGGCAGCGGCGCCCATGTATAAACCCCATCCTTTTCTCGTGTCGCTGCCCCCTCCCCCTTCTCCGATCCCGTTCCGTTCGGGTCCATTCCCTTTCTAACTAAACCCCAAAGCTGTCTCTCAAGTCTCAGCGATTTCAAAGCGACAAAGCGTGAAGAAGCTCTGTTCGCGTCGTCGCCTCCGCGTCCGCCACCCACTCAACAACGCGGCGGCGAATCGCGGCCGGTTCGCCGCCGCCGCCGACCGCCGCCTCCGTTCCCTCTCCAGCGGCCCCCGCTCCAGAAGCAATGGCACTGGACCTCGCCGTCGGGGGCTCGGCGGCTCGCAGGGCCGAGACCCAAACCCTAGCGCCCGTGCTGCTCATGGGCCCGCCGCCTCCACCGCCGATCCCACCGACGACGGGGGTGTACCTCCCGGGGCCCCCGCCCCCGGGGGCGCTCCTGTCGCGCCCGATCCCCATGGCGCTCCCGCGCGAGGTCATCGTCTACATGGACGAGTGTCGGAGCCGCTCCCTCCTCAAGGTGAACTCCGGAGCTTAAAGCTCGCACGCACGGCTGTCCCTTACAGTGTAATTTCGTGTGCGTTGGTGGTTGATTTTGGGAACTGACGTTTTTATGTGGTCTAGTTCATTTCCGACGCGGGGATTGTGCCTTCGCTAGAGGACGAACGGAGGAGGGAGCGGGTAGTACGCGAGCTCGGCAAGGTAATGGGGGTTACGGTTTTGGGCTTAAAGGCTTCCACTTGCAACGCCGGTAGAAATTGATGTTTTGATCTGGTGGTGATTTTGTTGCAGATAGTGATGGAGTGGGCAAAGAGGGTGGCCTACGAGCAGGGCAAACAGCACTGGATCACATCAGCCACGGTGTTGACCTTTGGCTCCTATGCCTTAGGGGTAAGGAGGATGCCAAATTTGTCCACAATTTCTTGGAAACCTTTATGGTGATGTAGCATCCAGTTTAATTGTTCATGGTATGATTTAGAATGATATGTAGTGTCTGTGTTGCATTTAGTGTATCTTTTGTATGTTGTGTTCTATTTAAACAAATCAATTATTGCTGAAATTGGTATCACCAGTCTTTATTTGCCCGGATATTTTCCAGCAAGGCATTACGTTTATCAGCTAGCCATGCAGTATTGTAAGTTTGTTACATCAGTATTGTAAGTTTGTTACATTATTCATTCTATTTCCACAAGTTATCTTCTGTGCAAGTATGTGTTGGAGTTGCATGTGACATGATCGGTTTAGTAAAGGGTGTCTCTTGCTTTGACAAATCTGCCAATTATGACGACTTTGATAGTGTTTCAACAAAGCAGCATATAGCTCCTAATCTTTCTGTCATTTGTTTCCTGAGCTCGCTGAGTTAATGATCTAGTTGAGTGATCTGTCTGATTGTGTTGCTTCTGTACATTAATGTAAGCCCAATGATTGGTAGGTTAATCAAAATATGCAGTCATAAATTTAAGAAGAGAGTTGCTGCTCATATTAAGTTCTCTCCAGTAAGAAAGAAGTGCTGTTTTGGGCATACATGATCTCTAATACACTTTGTCTCAGCAAAATTGTGTTGTAATTTGTAAATAAAACATAGCAATAACAAATGTGCTGATAACACGGCGACAGGACCCCCATGCCGAAGGCGGCGCTGGTCAGGGTTCTGGCCCTGGTTTGCACATGAAAAAAGTTCACTCGTTTTGGAATCCACGTAGTAGTTGCACGATGCTGGCTTGGGCTACGGCCTATGGTGTGGCAGTATGGGTGAAGTCAGGGTTCTGGGCCTTTTCTCGGGCTTGTGTGGTTGAGGCTCCTATTGATAATGCCTCAGGGAAGGCTATTCCCTGGGATCAAGTTTTTTTCTTAATAAAACATAAGTCTACTCATGTTGTTTTCAGACATTGAATCTCAAATGTATAAAAGATAGCTGGGATGTGTTTAAAGCTTAACTGTGCACAACTAAATACAACATATTTGTATGAGTTTAAGGAGCATGGGACAATTTTTATGTTCAAGTCTGCTTCTATGGTAAATAGCACACATGAGCTTGTATAAACTGTGTTCTACTGTGCTCTGAAAGCCTTAACAGAAGTCCAAAGAGCTTCTAATATGAATTTGTATTGATGACTTTATGCAGATTTTAAAAAATGAACATGACACTTGTGCGTAGAATGCTTTCTTTTGCATTCCAAATCATTGTTAGCATGCCATCATTTTCGGTCATTGCAAGTTTCTAAACCGAGTTAATTAGCTTTTGATAGTTTAATTGCATGTAAAGCAGCTGAGCTATAGGAGAATTATAATTTTAGTTTGCTTGTTTATACTTTATATGGTATTGCTCCTGTAGTTGCTCCTTTGAATGTTGTGATTTACCTTTTTATGACAAACTTTGACTTAAAGTTTTCTACTTTGAAGGCATATGGACCTGAATCTGATATTGATGTCCTCTGTATTGGTCCTTATATTGCAACACTGCAAGTAAGTGTCAATTTTGTATTTTGTTTGTGCTGACAAATTTTGAAATTTACTCAGAATGTGTTCATGTGTTGGTTGCAGCACCATTTTTTTGTTGTCCTGCGACAAATGCTTGAAGGGAGGCCAGAAGTATCAGAATTGCAGTCAATTGAAGGAGCTAAGGTTCCATTGATGCGTTTTAAATTCAATGGGATTTTAGTTGACTTTCCTTATGTTCAACTCCCATTTATCAATGCTGCAGAGGTAAGCATCTGGTCTTTCACTACATTATATGTTAAATGTGTTATTTTTGTTGATTCCACGTAATTTGTATTTCTACTTTTCTCAGAACATCCTTTTTGTCAGCTCACCCTTAACATTGTGCTTTCGTCTTGGTCATGCTGTATCTTGTTGCTTGCTACAGCTTTTGGTAGCATGCAGTGAGGCATATGTAATAACTTTTGAAAGCTATGCCTAATTCATAAGACAAAGAAATTTCAGTCCAACACCTTAATGAATTGTATACATTTATTTCAACATTGTTTGGGTCTTTCACGTGATTGAGCAAAGCATGGTAACATTTTGTGAGAAAGTATCTTTGATGTCCTTATGCATATACTCCCTCTGTTCCAAATTATAAGACATTTTTACCTTTTTAGATATATAGCTTTTGCTATGCACTTGGATATGCAACATGTCTAGGTACATAGGAAAAACAATGTATCTAGAAAAGCCAAAACGTCTTATAATTTGAAATGGAGGGAGTACTACATCATAACTCTGTCCTACCTGGTCCATCATGTGTTTTAACTATTAGTTTGAATTCGTTAAACTATTGGTTAGTTTGTAGAACAAAGATGCTGTACATGATATCTGGTGCTTTTTTAAGTTCTCACAGGCTGTACACTGCAGGCTATGCATGCATTTGATCCCCATGTGCTAGAGAATGTGGATGGGCCAAGCTGGAGATGTCTATCTGGAGTTCGTGCTAATAGACAAATCATTCAATTAGTTCCTAATATGAAGGTCCAAAAACCACCTCACTAGATTTATTCATGTACCGTTTTCCTTCATTTATTTTGTTTTACTCTGTGCCTTTTTGTATCTGGGACCTAATGTTATCAGCAATTGTATCACTTTGTTTGTTATATACATTCTATATTTCTCAGTTTGGTCTCTTTAATGTCTTTCGTCAATGCTGAATCAGATATCCTTTTTGTTAGCACTGTTGAATTCTGTTGTGCACTTGCACTTTTTATGACTTCTTTAAACCCTTCTTGCTACCACTCTTCCTATTCTAATTTTCCCTTTTTTTATGGACTATCAATACAGAAATTTCAATATCTGTTGCGGTGCCTCAAACTATGGGCGAGAAAAAGAGGACTTCATTGCCATGTAGGTGCTTTGTCTACAGTCGATTATGATGTTGTCCTTTATTTTCTACAACTACGCTGTTATTGATTGCCTGATGGTATTTCTGTATTTCAGCTACTTGGCTTCTTTGCTGGAATCCATTTGGCGATTCTTGCTGCATATGTTTGCCGCAGACATCCGAATGCTAGTATAAATACTTTGTTGTCTTTGTTCTTCGATATTTTTGCTCACTGGCCTTGGCCTCTTCCAGTGAGTTTGCTGGATCCGCCAGTTCTTTGTCGGGGTCCTGATGGGTGCTCTCTCATGCCCATAATGTTGCCCTGCAATCCACCAGAATTTTGCTCCTCTAGTACAACAGAAAGTACTTTCAGCAAAATCAAAGAAGAGCTTCGGCGTGGTTATGCTTTGACAAAGGTATAGCAATTCTTGCTAGGGTTTTATTTAATTAATGCTTTTTTTTTTCTCCCTGAAAGGTTCCTTGTTTATGTTTCCACTGTCATACCATGCTGGAATTTCATATACAAATTGCTAGAATCTGTATTTTTGTCAATTGAGGTTGCAAGTTATTTCTTTTGTAGCATTTTGTTGCAAGCTACCAAGTAATTTAAACTGAAAGGTATTGTTTCTTATTTTGAGGTTCTCTTTTCAATTTTCAAAATTCGCTTTTGTGTGGTCATGTTCCCATTTTCGCGTAACAGGATTAACTGGTTTTGTTTATTGGATAGCTATAGATTTCTTACAATGCAATTTCTGGGTGTGTTGGCTTCTCGTAGTCCAGGGTGGACATGGCTCAATACATTTCTCATTTCCCAACAAGGCATTATAATTTTTCACCATTTAACTACTCAGGAAATCATTACTTGTGTGTGCCCACGTCCCTGCCCCCACAGTGGGACTCACCCAACTCCAACCCACCAAATTAGCTCTCTGGATCAGTTGCTGTGTTTATGGTTTAGATTTTTACTCACTGATAGTTCTCCAAATATGTTATGTGGTAAAGTATTATTGCTAAGTTCTCTAAAATGCTAGATGTCAACAGTTCCATTTCACCCACCTCTATTATTGGTGCAATGTAGGATTAAGGCTTGCATGTGTCCCTAATTGTCAGGTTGGTAATATTTCATCTGCTTCTTCCACAGGATACCAGAAGTACTGATTTTGACTGGAGTTGGCTCTTTGCATCTTTTCCGTATGGTGCAAGATACAAATGCTTTCTCCGCATAGTTCTCTCTGCTCCATTGGACGAAGAATTGCGTGACTGGGTTGGATGGGTGAAATCACGATTCCGCAACCTTCTTCTTAAGGTTATTTCACATTTTCTTTGTGCATTTGTGCTTTCCTTTTCCATATTCTGGGTAGTAGCGCTAATGTTGATATTCAACTCTCCATTGATGTTCTGCAGCTGGAGAGTCTTGGCGTTTACTGTGACCCAGATTCCTCGGAACAAGTTGATCACACCATCACTGAGCCAAATGTTGTATTCTTCTGGGGTCTCGTCTTCACAAGGAATATTCAAATCTGTACAAGTTCTCTCAAAGAAGATTTCATGAAAAGCGTCTGCAATAACATCTATGGAAAGGAAAAATGTGCCCATTCAGACATCACAATGGCCATTGTTGGGCCTCCCCAGCTGCCTAAGAGTATCTTTGATCTCTCAGTTTACTCAGAAAAGCTGCCACAACATATGATGGGGCACCAACTAATGAAGCAGAGGTACAATGCAGTGAGTTAGGCTCTGCTATCATATTGCTCGTGAGCTTGGCTTGTGAATATGACAACAGTAAGAAGCTGCTGTTGTTTGTGACATCAGATACAGGATTTTTTTTCTGTTCATGCCTCTGGCACAAGGAATATGGGAGTTTTTGTTTTTTGAGAAGCTGGATGTCAATAGCTGGATCTTTCTTCAAGCATCCAGCAAAATAGGGTCATTCGGGCGACTTATTCCTGTTGTGAGGTTTGTGCAGGTACATGCATATTCATGTACACAGCATAGCAATTGGTATACAAGTCAGAGGGAGGTAACATATAGCTGTATGTAAACTGTAGGTGTAATGTTTGTACCCAGCGGCAAAAAATGTGTAAATTGCTCCTGTTAGTGCTGCTGCTGGGCACAGATACTGAGGTCTATGTGGAGGAGGTTGTGAATGGTAACTATAGAATCCAGGCCAGTATGAAAGTGTTTTGGATCGATGCGATCAAATTTTGCTTTTGTAGGCCAGCAAAAACTTTTGTGTGTCCAATCTAAGGATTTTTATGGTAACTGGTAATGAGTAATGACCATGACTTTGAGGAAGAGGAAATGTTTTCTCATGCGAAGCTTTGATGTAATTGCGGTATTATTCTTTTAACTGAATTGTGGGCAACAGAATTTTGGTGCGGAAAGTTTGTGTCCAGGTGAGGGAAATATCTGTATGCATGCGTACTGATTGCAATTCTCACTATGCCCGTACCTTGTTTTCAGTGTAAAAAGGCAAAAACTGGAAAAAAAATCCATGAACATGGTACTGTATTATCTTTACTCTATTTTTTTCTTTAGTTCGTGGAGAAGAGTAGCTTAATTCATCACTATCTCATTCTTATAAGCTAATAATTGGTATAAGTATTTGGAATTAAGTTATTCCAAGAATTAAACTTATTAAAGATAGGAATGGCTTGGTCAAACCTCGGCTTGGGGGGAGCGCGTCGAGCCCTTGACCCTGCCCTCTACGTGCCCCTCCTCCGTCTTGTCTTGCTGTCATCCTCACCCTCGTTGTCGGCCACCGCCCCTCCACGGATGCTAGGGTTCGCCTTTCCCTTCCTCCGGTGTCATGTTCTCCAGCTCCGGTGAGCTTGCCTGCCGCCATCTTCTCCAACACCGGCGAGCCTTCTCCGCCCTAACTTGGCCCGACCACCCCTACAAACGCCCGCTCCCTAAAGCCGTCCGCCCACCATCTCCACCGCTTTTGCCTACCTACCTTTCTCGGTCGGGCCCTTCTATACTCTTCAGAGTTGGAGAAGAAAGAGGGAGAGGGCTCGCCAAAACCCTAGCCACCGCCTCCGTCATCTTTGATGCTCACGGATCTAGGAGGAGGAGGAGGCCTACCTCATGGGAACCCACCGCAACCGTTGGAGGGGAAGGAGGGAGGAGCTCGTTGGGTTTCTCGGTATCGGGTGTGGGAGGGGAGGGGAGGATCTCAAGGGGGGAGGGTGAGGTGGAGGAGCTCACACGGAGGAGGCGAGCGTGAGGAGGGCGACGAGTCATCGCACACCCTGTCGTGTAATAGAGTTTGCACTCGGCTTGAGTCCGACCCACGAAATTTAGGTCAACATACAGACAATAATAGAGCTTTAACCTATTAATTCAGTGAGTAGGGTGTTGTTTAGATGTGAATTTCGCTACTGTAGCACTTTCGTTTGTTTGTGACAAATATTATCTAATTATGGACTAACTAAGATCAAAAGATTCGTCTCGCGATTTACAGCTAAACTGTGCAATTAGTTTTTGTTTTCGTTTATATTTAATGTTTTATACATGTGCCGCAAGATTCGATGTGACGGGGAATCTTGAAAACTTTTTTATTTTTAGGGTGAAATAAACAAGGCCTAAGATGGACGGACCCAAATACCTAATCATAGCGCAACAACTTTATTTTTCTTGAGATCGGATAGAAAACATGAACCCTTGGAACAACACAATGATTTTGATGGTTAATTAACAATATAACTATTAGAACTAACGATGCTCACTAGTTTAAGTCTTAAGAATACATGGATGGATTTGAGCTAGATTAAATATCTCCATCAGATCCCTCATATAGGCTTTTTAGATTTGACACTGTAGCACTTTGTTTTTATTGGACAAATATTATCTAATTATAGAGTAATTATGCATAAAAGATTCGTCTCACGATTTACAGACAAACTGTACAATTAGTTTGTTTTTATCTATATTTAATGCTCCATGCATATACCTCAAGATTCGATGTCATAGGGAATCTTGAAAAGTTTTTTATTTTTTGGTGAACTAAACAAGGCCTTAGACCCTGTTTGGTAAGGCTTCTACAATGGCTTCAAGAGTCGTTTGAAGCCGTTTTCTGCCAAACATGCTAAAATAAAATAGCTCCACCAAAGAAGCTCTTAAAAATGTGCTATCAAAGAGCTTTGGGGGTGCAAAGGAACAAAAAATAGTGGCTTCTCCCGGCTTCACCTCATCTACGTGGCGTTCTGTAAGAGCAAATTTTAAGAAATGAGTTGTTTTGCCAAACGATTTATCAAAATGACCCAACCTCCACTGATAAAGCTATTCATGGAGCTAAAGCCCCCCTAAAGCAGCTTCATTAGTGAAGTGGAGCTGTGCGAAATGGAGCCTTAGTCGTCTAAAAGTTATTTTAGAAGAGTACCTTAAACTTAATTTAGAATATAAAAGAACTATATTACAATAGATTACTTAAAATATGTCTCCTATATTTCTTTGGAAATAGGAAAGATGTCCTTTATTTAGGAGAAATGTTGTTTTCTAGGAGATCACTTAAAAATTATTAAAGAAAAAAAAAAGAGATAGGAGATTGGTTATAGCATCTTTTTATCTTCAAATAGCCTTGTTTAGTTTATCTCAAAATCTAAAAACTTTTTAAGATTTTCTGTCACATTGAATTTTACGGCACATGCATGAAACATTAAATATAGATAAAAAATAACTAATTACATAGTTTACTTGTAATTTGCGAGACAAATCTTTTAAACCTAGTTAGTCCACACTTAAACAATAATTTCCAAATATAAACAAAAGTATTATGGTACCTAATTTTTTTTCACCTCTCTTAACTAAGGCCTTGTTTAGTTCACCTCAAAAATAAAATTTTTTTCAAGATTCTCTGTCACATCGAATCTTGCGGCACATGCATGAAGCATTAAATATAGATGAAAATAACAAAAAATTGCATAGTTTGTCTGTAAATCGTGAGACGAATCTTTTAAGTCTAGTTACTCTATAATTGAACAATGTTTATAAAATAACAACAAAAATAATACAGTGTCAAAATAAAAAAAAATAGATCTAAATAAAGACCTAAACAAAGTTTTAATTTTTAGGTACAGTAGTTTGGATAGGATATACTACGAAACTCGTAGACGATCAAACAACCTGACGTCTCGAAAGAAGATCAAAGAGCAACTCTACGCTAGCTAGGGCCTCGTTTACTTCCATCCAAAACCTAAAATATTTTAAAATTCTCTATCACATCAAATCTTTAGATATAAGTATATATATAGTATTAAATATAAATAAAAATAAAAATTAATTGCATAGTTTGGTCGAAATTTACAAGACGAATCTTTTAAACTTAGTTAATTTATAATTAGATAATAATTATTATAAACAAACGAAAATGCTATAGCATGTGTGAAATTTTTTCAAGAACAAGACACGGCTTACACCAGGCGAACGAAGCAACGGACATGCGCTCGGTTCACAAGTCATGCCGCAGTGAGACGTGAGAAATGAGGGACTATCGACAGAGACCGCGAGTCCACTCGAACTCGATTGGCCCTTTGACCACCGAGGACCTCGCCTCGTCGACCGTGGTGCGGCGCTGCGTCCCACGGACTCACGGAGCAAGCAGAGAGGAAGGAGAAGCGGAAGCGAGCGAATCGATTCGAATCCATCTCGATCTCGTAGTAGCAGGCTAGCAGCAGCGTATTGTAGGCTATGCTAGCTACTCCTAGCAGGCTAGCACGTCGTAGTACGATCTGGCAACTCAATCGCAATCAGTCACGTCCGTGCGGCAGCGCAGTCTTGCCGTGCGAAGTCGGCACGTCACTCGCAGTTCGGCGGACGCGCCTGCGGCTGCGGCTGCGGCTGCGGCTGCACTGCCTCCGGCTCTGGCCGGCTGCCCCTGCACGGCTGCACCAGCGATATCGACGACTGGCCGTCTGACACCGAGGGAACGGGACGAGGCGAGGGGTGGCATCATCATCACGCCGGTACCGCTTCGCGCTCCCCGCGCGGGGCGACGTCACTCCTTTACATTGCATTTTTTTGAGTTATTATTTTTGTTTATTTATTTATACAAAATATTAGAAAAAACTCAAGTCTCAAAGTTGTTTTAATAAAATATTTTTAAATCTGACTAATGTTAGAGTAAAGAATACTACGATTTGTGATACCAATTTTAAGTACTTGGTAGCCTTTCGTTAAATCATCATTACATATAAAAGTCCAGGACTTTATAAAATCAGATTGAATCACAAGACCGACCAGCTAGTCTAGCTGAAAATGAGCTACCACATCCCAACATCTACTAACATAAATAAAATAAAATAAAAGCCACCGGAGAGTGCCCCCTTCCATTAATTGGAGCTTCTGGATCACACAGAAGCAACGCCTTGTTAGGCCTTGTTTAGATGTAATTTTTTTTTTTTGGATTTCGCTACTGAAGTACTTTCGTTTGTTTGTGGTAAATATTATTAAATCATAGACTAACTAGGATCAAAAGATTCGTCTCGCGATTTATAGTAGAGTCAAAAGATTAGTTTTTGTTTTCGTCTATATTTAGTGCTTCATGCATGTGCCGCAAGATTCGATATGACGGAGAATCTTGAAAAGTTTTTGGATTTTGGTGAAAGCTAAACAAGGCCTTATATGGGATATTTGAGACGAAACAAACAACATGCTATATGTCTAAGGGCGTGTTTGCTTTCTCTTACTAAATTTTAGTTAACTAAATTTTAGTTAATTTAGTAACTAAACTTTTAAACACAAGGACCAAAATAGAGCTAAAATAATTTAGTTCTACTAGTCATCCAAAAATAACTAAAATAATTTTATATGGTAATTTAACAAGATAAACCAAACAGACTCTAGCATTTGCCTCTACAAGTTGAGATCAACGGTCAGCAGCCAAATAGTCATTATTGTGGTCTTTGATCGCAAAACCAATTCCCGTTCTCTCTCATGCAAATAAAGCATCATCAATGTTCGTCTTCACCCATCCTTTCGGCAAGCCCATTGTTTAGATTTTGCAGGGTTCACATCTTTTGGAATTAATAGGTTTGTTAAAGATGCAGCATAAACATGAAGTTGTATTTATTAGAAAGCTCAACTTAAGGTCACCTTAGGCATTGTTTAGGTTCAAAAAGTTTTTAGATTTTAACACTATAACACTTTTGTTTTTACTTGACAAATATTGTTCAATCATGGAGTAACTAGGTTTAAAAGATTCGTCTCGCGATTTACAGGTAAACTGTGTAATTATTTTTTATTTTTATCTATATTTAATGCTCTATGCATGTGCCGTAAGATTCGATGTGACGAAAAATCTTGATTTTTTTTTTGTTTTTGGGTAAACTAAACAAGGCCTTAGAGTATCTCCAAGAGACTAGGTCTAAACTACAAAATTTAGCCATTGTGTAAAATAAAAAACTCACTCAAAGCATAGAGTCCACAACAGTCTTTGTATATGATAGCTAGTGAGGACGATATGCTATATTTGACAAGCGAAAGTTTATGAATAGAATACTTGTTATTTTAGCAAACCAGATAGCACATCTGTTAGACTTTAATTTTTACTTTAAAAATATAAAAATAGGCTAAATAACATGGATAACATATCTGCTGAAATTGCTCTTATAATTGTATTATTGCGGTCGTATTTCGAAATGAGATGACCCAACTCCCCATCGATCCTGAGACAGAGTGATACTTTTGGCCACTTGAATACTATTGTCCAAGAGTCGCTTGCGATACATCAGAGTGCGCCAGTCTATTATAATTTATCGAGTTCAATTTACTCATAGGTTAACGGGTATGGGCAATGCAGTCCCATACTCTTACCCGCTGGGTAAAGTTTTTTTTCCCATTATCTTACCCATGGGTACAAAAAATAGGCATACCCTTACCCTAACGAGGTAATTACCCATCGGGTTTCGGGTAAAAATTGTCATCTCTAGTTGCGAGGTGGTCTAGAATCCATGGGTGAAGAATTTGGATAGTGTCTAGCCTTGTTTACTTCTACCGCAAAATCCAAAATTTAAACGAAAATAAAAACTAATTGTACACTTTGTTCGAAATTTACGAGATGAATCTTTTGAACCTAGTTAGTCTATAGCTGAACAATATTTATCACAAACAAACGAAAGTGCTATAATATTACGTTTTTTTCCTTGAAAAACTAAACACGGCCCTACTTTTAAGCACTCCTGCATAGAGGGAGAGGTCAGTTCCTAACCGCCAACATAAAAAATTGATATTATTAGATATATACCATGAACTATATTATTGTACAATATAACTTGGTGTCACATTTTTTTTGTACTTTTTTTCTATAAATACAAATTTGGTCAAACGAAAAATGATTGAAGACAACTTTACAAATTTATTTATTTAGAGACGGAGAGAATACTAGAATAAATTGATTTTTCATCATCTCATCTCTCATGAGCTAGCAAGTAGGACTCATTTGGTAGCCCCTCGAGGATTTTGACTCCTGCTTATGCGTATTGTACGTAGCATTATTGTAGATCATTATAGCATCCGAAAAATGACATGGCTCTACAGAAAATAATGGTCAAATATGACAATCATGATTTGGGCTCCACCGGTGGAGCCAGAACCGACAAGAACCCCTCCAAAATAAACACGAGAAATAGATGAATGAACTAATGATACACCGTGTAGCCCAACTAATGATAACCCCTCCAAAATAATCAATTGGTTTCTAAACCAAATATTCTCAATGCGTGTAGCCCAACAAAAAACTGCACTAGCTAAACACCCAGATACATAATCAAATGGCTAAGATTGTGCTATGATGTAAAAACTCACCGGTTTAGGCTATCTCCAACAGGAGACCCATTTGGAAACCCAAACCTAAAATGGGTCTCCAACACAATACTTATAGCCTCCAACAGAGTACCTATACAGAAGACCCGTTTTAGGTATCAGGAGAGGCATAACCCAAATTTGGGTATCCTCTCTCCTCGAGACCCATTTACAGAGAGTGTTGTCTTTTAGGTCTTGTTGTTGGAGAAAACTAAAAATAGTTATGGAAACTTTTACCTGTAGCGCTACCCAAAGGACAAATGAGTCTTGTATTTTGGGTGACGATTGTTGGAGATAGTCAATGGTAATATTATTTGCTCGACTGTTCTAGCACGCTGGAAGTGGGAACTAACTTATAATCCATGCACATAGCATCTATCAATCTTTACTATAGATTATAGAACACTCATCCTATTTTAAATTATAAGATATTTTGATTTTTTTAGATGCATACTTTCCGCTATACACTAAATATATGCATTATGTATGCATAGTAAAAACAATGAATATGTAAAAAACCCAAACGTCATATAATTTAATTCGAAAGAAGGGAGTAATAGAGTATCTTGAATGGTACATGATGCATTTTGAAATACTTTGACACGCTTACTTAAAATAAGATGATTAACCAGAAGTACGCTTACTTAAAACAAGATGACTGCCCTTACAATTTACCGTCGGTATTCTGTCCGGTAATGATATGTTACGGGCGTCCGTCCTGTGACTTTTGTCCGGACGATCCTCATCCATTTATTTATAGACCCAACCGTTCATCCTCATCCACTTATTTATGAACCCAACCGCTCATCCTCATCCACTCATTCACGAACCCAGCCCACATCGCATGCCCACTCTACGACTCCACTCGCCTGCGCCGCCCATGCCACCTCCGCTCGCATGCCCTCCATCTCCACCGCGCACTTAGCCACTCCACGACCATCTCCGCCTGCGCCCCATGCGCACCTCCCTTGGTCGGCGATGGTGCCGGCTGCCTGCACCAACCCCGACGTTCTCCTCCTCCACCGTGGCATCGTCCTCAACCACCTCGGTGGCTCCTTCCCCCGTACTAGTGCCCGCACCTACCTCGGCTGTTCTCTCTCTTTTCGCCGCGGCCTCCATGTATCCAGAGATGGAGGGCAACGACGGTGGCTTCCCCACTTTCCCACAAGGTAGGTGAGGTCCTCGCCTAAATCTTAGCCTTCTTCTTCTTCTTCTTCTTCTTCTTCTTCTTCTTCTTCCTCCTCCTCCTCCTCCTCCTCCTCCCTCTAGACCGAGCTTGGCGTTATCCTCGTTCTCCTTCTCCACTCTCTGGGTCTGGATCTAACGTATGCGGCGGTGGCTAGGGTTTCGGCGAGCCCTTGGGAGTCATATCTCGTCGTTGTTGAAATTGTTGTTTTTCAATGTTGCAACGAATGATTTGGAAATGTTGTAATAATATTTTTTGGATTGTTGCAACAGACATTTTTCTGATGTTGCAGTAGCAGTGTTTGAGATGTTGCAATAGCTCTTTTTCATTGTTGCTGCAGATCCCCCTGATGTTGCAATGAATGTGTTAAAATGTTGTAGGAGATATTTTTTTATGTTGCAGTTCATATTTTTATTTTGTTTTATTATATGTTCTTTCGATGTTGTAATAGATTTTTTTGTGTGTTGCAGCAGTTTTTTTCCATTTGTTGCATCATATGTTCTTTCATTGTTTCAATAGCTTGTTTTTTTGTTGTTGCAGCTGGTGCTGGGCGAGGTCTAGGGGTGAGCTGGCGATGGGCGGATCGGAGGTGCTGGGGGCCGGTGAGGTTGGTGGAGGGCAGATCTCGTGCATGTGGGAGGCAGGGTGAGTTGTTGCACGGGGAGTGGGGGACGGATGGGATCGGCTTTGGGGGCGGTGAGGTTGGGGGCAAGTAGATCCCGTGCACGTGGGAGGCGGGACGAGTCTTTCACGATGAGTGAAGGAAAGAGACATAGGGACAGATAGGATCGGCTTAGTATATTTATTTTTCTTTTTTTTCTTTTCCATATGGGGGGTGAGCAGGGAGAAGACCCGGTGTTCGGACGCACTCACGCGCCGGACATCCGGACACTAGCAAGACCGTATTCTGTCACACGTCTTTCTGATAGATTTGACTAGAAAAAACACTAGACTTGTATTTACAGGCAAATTCTGGTATTTGGGAGATCTAGTACGTTTACTTAACAACTTCGATTTTGAAATGTGACGAGGAGAGATCAAGAGAGGGGCTTGTGACACACACGCGTACCTTCAGACCTTTTTTTTTTCTTTCTGTTTTCTCGTTGCGTTCACCCTGCCATTTCCCTCAGATATTTTAAAACCGAGGCCTTGTTTAGTTCCCAAAAATTTTGCAAAATTTTTCAGATTTCCCGTCACATCAAATCTTTAGACGCATACATGAAGTATTAAATATAGACGAAAATAAAAACTAATTGTATAATTTGGTCGGAATTGACGAGACGAATCTTTTAAGTCTAGTTAGTACATGATTGAATAATATTTGTGAAATACAAACGAAAGTGGTACTATTCCTATTTTGTAAAATATTTTGGAACTAAACAAGTCCCGAAACCGCCGTAGGAGAGGCGCTGTTCACCGGATTCCGCAGCCGCAGCCAAAAGAGCCCAGCACAGCAATGCGAAAGACCCGGGCCCCAGCGCTGGCGAAGACCACCCTCGCACCTACCCCACCACCACCCCCAAGCTTCAATTGTTTTGTCCGCTTCCGGCGTTGATGAAGACCGGAGGAGAAGCGCCTGACCTCCTCCTGCCCCCATCATTTTCACCCCGCGCCTATAAGTATCCGCTCCTCCGTCCTCTCCTTCACCTCCTTGCCCCCCCGCCTCTCCGCCGCTTCTTCCGCGTGCGGCGTGCTCCCAGCCGCCCTCTTTACCCGGCCCTCCACTTGTTTCCCTTCTCTTCTAGCTCCGCCGAGAGAGAAAAACCCCACAAAAACCCAGGACGACGAGGAAGAGGCTGAGGCCGATCGTGGAGAGACGATGTCGCCACCGACGAACGGCGCCATCTCGCTCGCCTACGCGCCGTCGTCCATGATGCTGGGGGCGGGGGGCCTGACGAACCCGCCGCTCCTCCCCTTCGACGGTTTCACGGATGAGGACTTCCTCGCCGCCGACGCCGCTCTCCTTGGCGGGGCTGGCGCCGACCAGACCCTCCTGCTGCTGCCCTCCTGTCCTGGGACGAACGGCGGCGGTAGCTCCGCCGCCCAGGGTCTCGGAGCAGCCCTGGCGTGTGGTGAGGTCACGACCGCCGTCGCCGCCGGATCCATCTCGCTCGCGGGCCAGCCTGCGCCTGGGCAGCAGGTTTTGTGGGAGGTGATGACTGCCGTCGCCGAGGACTGCAACGCCAACTTCTCGCCCTCACCACCGTCCCCGGCGCTGCCGCTCGTGCAAACCACCTCCCACAGGACCTCCATCTACCGCGGGGTGACCAGGTACCAGCGTGCGTGCGTGCGCATCGGTCGCAAGTGGAGTAGGGAGTGTAATTAATTAACGGCTATCACGTGACTAACCGCTGCGCACGTGTGGGCCAGGCACAGGTGGACGGGGCGGTACGAGGCGCACCTGTGGGACAACACGTGCCGTAAGGAAGGCCAGAAGCGCAAGGGGCGCCAAGGTAATTAGCACCGTCGACGCCGTCGTCATTCGTCAACCAATCCTGATTCCTACATATAGTAATCCTCTCTGAGTAGTGTTTATTATACGGGACGGGACGGGATTTCTCTTGTTGGATCTTTTTTCTGTATATTATACGTACTCTGTGGCCTTGTTTAGTTCTCGAAGTTTTTAAAATTTTCGGTTAGATCGAATCTTTAAATACACAGAACATTAAATATAATCTGTCTTTAATTTGTGAAACGAGATAATAATTGCTAAATATAATAAATTTGTTTTGATGGGGATCCCGTTTTGATGGGACGCCGCCGTCTCAGGAAAGGATGAAGTGACCAGCATCCCTGCGACCGCAAAGCAATGATGACCACAGGAGACCACACCACTCGCGCATAGGAGTTCCCGGATTCTCTGCGTAGCCGGGGCCTCCCCTTTTGAGACTTTTGACCGTGCACGGTGGTGTCTGTAGGCACATAATGCCTGTTTTGTTTCTCCTGTGCCTAAACGTCGGGGGTAAATCCGTTGTTTGCGGGGTTTATGAATGAGTCAATCCTGGAATGTTGGTAGTAGCAGTAATCTCCTGGCGTCGGAATCACAGCCTGCCGCTGGCGATCGAGTAGGTACAGTACATGCCAGTTCAACTTGCCAGGGTCAGAGATGCAGCTTTTGCTTTTGCACTTTATAAGTTTTTGGCTCATGCGTCTTTCTTCGACGCCAAGTTTCGGCCTTACGTGGACAGGATTTTGAATTTTGAAAATGGTAATGCCTGGCCACTTTGTAACGCTAGCTGGAGTGCCAACAGCCCATAATAATGCGTTTTTCTGTTGATGTTCACGGAGGCCTTGTGCCTGTTGGATAGCCTGATAGGCACGTCAGAGGCACTGCTGCTATTGCTGGCGAGTGGCGAACAAGGTTTCCAATCGTTTGCAGCTGTCATACGTGGAAAGTTTTTTATTTTTAATTTTTTATTAAAACTGAATTTGGAAGTGTCTACTAGACATTATGTAGCGCTAGCTAAAGCGCCAACAGTTTAGCAATACTTGCAGTAACATGTTTTTCTTGTTCAGTACTTCTCTGGTGTCAGTGTTCATCTTCACCAATCACCATAGTGTTTGCCCATGTTGGATGATAGGCATGCAAATGTACCTAGCTAGAACATCACGTACTGCAAATCAATAAATATTCCTCTATTGAAAATTAAAATATTTAGTTTTCTATGATGCATGCTCTAAATCTGACTGCAGCAAAACTAGTGCTATAACTTCACAATGAATTGCTGCACTTGGTTGCTGAATTGCTGTTGCAGCTGTTGTGTATGACAAGTAGAAGATGAAAACAATTGAAAATTTTGCTGCTAAACTTCTTGTGGGCTTACCACAAATTTTACACATTTCCCATGACTTGTTTGAAAATAAGATACAAACAATACAATTTGAGCTGAAGTTGAAGTGTTGAACGCATGCTGAAGTTGAGGTCAATTAGGTGCTAAGGCTCTATATATGAATTAAAAATTGTGAATTACTCCCTCCGTTCCAAATTATAGTTACTTTGGGTTTGCACTAAGTCAAACATATCTAAATTAGTACAAGTTTTTAGAAAAAATGTATTAACATTTATAATACCAAATAAATGCAGTATCAAGAAATTGCATAGTGGATTTAATGAAACTAACTTGATGTTGTATATCTTGGTGCATTATTCTATAGAACTTGGTCAAATTAAAGAAATCTAACTTAGAAGTCAGGACAAAAGATAAAGTGATCTATAAATTGTAATAGAGGGAGTAGTCCGTACTTTTCAACTTTTTGACTGTGTATTTTAAGTTTTCTTTTTGTTCTCTTTATCTGACTGTGGTTTCTCATGTCTACTCTGTTTATATCCATTATCCTGCCGACTATATGCGGATCTTCTGCAGTTTATTTGGGTACGAACAGTTACCTCCTATCTTTTTTTTTTCTTCTAAGTATACATTTTAGCATATATTGTTAAGTAGAAGCTTAAAATATCTGCGGTGTAGGTGGCTATGACAAAGAAGATAAGGCAGCTAGGGCATATGATATTGCTGCTCTGAAGTATTGGGGTGATAATGCTACTACTAACTTCCCTGTAAGTTTTGTACTTCTCTTCATTTCTGACAGTCAACACATCAGTTTTTCCAGCGTCACGAAGGTGAGTTGCATATCAATAAATTACAAAAGCAAGCATCACGGTTCAGTTTGGATATTGCACATAATAAGGCATCCTGGTGCTATGTCAAGATATACAGGCATGCATTGAAAACCATCACATTTCACCTTTTCTTTTGCCAAAAAAGGAACATAAAATTTATTGTTTCAACCTGCAGATCATTAATTTCTTGTTTGCATTGTGAAAATCAATTCAGTTGTTTAGCAACATTATGATTATATTTGCCATCTAAATTACCAAAATCACATTCGTACACCAATCCTTGTTCCATTTTGAACTTAATATGCTGGAGGTGTTCCATTTTGAACTTAATATGCTGGATGTGAACTGGGCATATCATATGTTCTTTCTCTATTATATAACACAAACAGAACTTATAGATGTAATCACATCTTTGCTCATGACATATTGACTGAAAATGGAGCATCTCTTTTCAGAGAGAGAACTACATCAGAGAGATTCAGGATATGCAGAACATGAACAGGCGTGATGTTGTAGCCTCACTGAGGAGGTATTTTTATAACTTCATACTACTGCAACTACGTGATGTCCATGGCTGCTTCCATGCGTGCTTACATATTTGACGTGTCAATCTTCAGGAAGAGCAGTGGCTTTTCTAGAGGAGCATCAATCTACAGAGGAGTAACAAGGTAAGTTTCAGTTATATAGGAGGCCGTCCTTGATCGATATCTTTTTTGGCAGTTATTTTCACATGATTTGTTTTGTCAGGCACCACCAACATGGACGCTGGCAGGCAAGAATCGGCCGTGTTGCAGGGAACAAGGATCTATATCTTGGGACTTTTGGTAAGGGCCTGTAATTTTGATGTCTCACACCATATATCCTCAATGAATTTAGCCTCTCTGTGTTTTTAATCAGAGCATGGCATGGAAGTACCCTTGGACTTATCTATAGTATAGCAGTCTTATAGCTTTCCTGAAAATAAATAGCATAGGTTTCATTATGCAAATGCAATGGTTACTTTTATGAGTGATTTGGTGTTGTCATGACTCATCTGGACTAATAACATAAACCCTGCTCCTTCCAGCAACCGAACAAGAGGCTGCAGAGGCGTACGACATCGCGGCACTGAAGTTCAGGGGCGAGAATGCCGTGACCAACTTCGAGCCCAGCCGGTACAACCTGCTAGCAATCGCTCAACGAGAAATCCCCATCTTGGGGAAGAAGCTGGTTCAGAAGCCGGCTCCGGAGGCAGAAGACCAGGCCGCTCGGAGCGCTCCTTCATTCTCCCACTCCCAGCAGTCGAGCAACAGCCTGCCACCGTATTTCCTCACCAACCTCCTGGAGCCGCTGCCGTCTCAGCCCTCACTAGCTCAGCCTCTTCCGAGTTACGACAACTTCGGGTTCTGGGAGCCGCCCAGCTTCTACCGGCCCTGCCCCTGCCCCTGGGGTAACCCAGAGCAGAAGGTGCAGCTTGGCAGGAAGATGGAAATCGTCAACGGTCTCATGCAGCTGGGCAACTCTGCTGCGAACTGACAGTGCTTATGTGAAATGCCGGTATTTTGCGAGGAAACTGCGAGGAGGAACTGACGTTTTGCTTGGGTGGCTTGGGGGCATGTTCATGGAACTGATAACCTGAAGATAGCGGGGGTATAACATACCGTTTCTTTGTCGTTTTTTTTGGTGTACAAAGGCATCCAAGAGCCCAGTTAAGCTAGCTAGATGCTGTTAGTAGAAACACCACTGGGAGTGTGGTCTACCGTAATGGCTTTAAGGCATTCACCTCAGACTAAGTGCTAGATTGCTTTATTTTAATCAATGGGAAACATCACTGGGTGACTGCGTGCGCGGTCTCTCACGGAAGCGCAGCTAACATCACTGGGTGACTGCGTGCGCGGTCTCTCACGGAAGCGCTGCGTGCGCGGTCTCTCACGGAAGCGCTTTAGGGCATGTACAACAGACAGCCGCCGTATGGAAGTTCTTGAAATTTATAACACATATAACTTAACAGAAATTTATAACACATATAACTTAACAGACAGCTCATACAATCCATAGACAGCTACTGTCTATTTGGTTCTCCACAAATTGGTTAATGCTTGTATGTAGCCATGATCAGATATGAATATTATTTCTATATATCATTATGTTGCTAATTGATACTATACAAAACAATTTCTTCAAAGTATATATGAAATATATATTTCATAAATCAAATATAACATAAATCTTCTTTCTCATAAATCAAATATTAAACTAGATATCTGTAACCGAAAATATTCAATAACTAGAATTGCAGGTTCCATATATGGCATGTTTAATTGGTTCCGATCACAAGTAAAAAATTACTTATAGAACTAGCACTATCAAAGTATTAAGTGACGCATGGTTCATGCTTGTTGTCTGTATAGTGTTGCTATAATTGTATTCTAAGTGTATTTCCTCTTTTATTTTTCTATAGAAAAACGGAAAGGTGACACTGGTGGACGTTGGCCACAGCTAATCTCCACGCACCCGCCCGGATGAGACGTCCCTTGGAGCACGCGCCGCTGCTGTCGACTCATGAGACGCCGGCTCTTCTCTCTCACTTCATTTAATACTATCGGAAGTGGTGTTTTTTTGCAAATATACACGGCACTCCGGCGACTGTTGTACGTGCCCTTAGCAGCAGACTCTATCATATAGTCTAAAGTTATTTATTACCTCGAACAATGTGGACTTAGAGTCTAAATAAGACTTAAAGTCTTGTTTTTTCTACCTCTTTTTTCAATAAATATGCTGCCACATCAGTAAAATATCATAAATAATAGGTAATTAATTGTCTTGGACTCTGTGATAGAGTCTTGCATTGTGAGTGCCCTTAAGACATTCAGCTCAGATGAAATTAGCAATGGGTCATTTTCGAACATGAAGTGTTAGCACATTGTTCTGACGTTCCACTATCAGTGATTAAGGGCACTCACAATGCAAGACTCTATCATAGAGTCCAAGACAATAATTACATATTATTTATGGTATTTTACTGATGTGGCAGCATATTTATTGAAGAAAGAGGTAGAAAAAACAAGACTCCAAGTCTTATTTAGACTCTAAGTCTACATTGTTCGAGATAATAAATAACTTTAGACTCTATGATAGAGTCTGCATTGTGAGTGCCCTAATAGGTACTCCCTCCGTCCCTAAATACTGCTATTTCTAGGAGAAAATTTTGTCCACAAATACTGCTATTTCTACTAGCATACTCAGTCCAGCAGCCCATTTAATTTCTCCTCGGAACTTCCGTAGTCCACCAATTCATTTAATTTCTTCTAGAGAGTAGTACTTTGGTGCATGGTAATCGTTTGAGCATGTTTAGTTGCCATTAAATGCAGCTCGTTGGAACTAGAGAACCATGACTTAACGTGCATGATTAAATGGTGGAACCCAAATTAATTGAGGGTAGAATGGTCTTTTGTTTGCCACACTAATCTGTCTGAAATCTGCTAGAAATAGCAGTATTTGGAGACGGAGGGAGTATTGAGAAAATTGGTACGGATAACAATACTCGTAATGGCATGCTAGAGGCTGCACCGTCTGCACGGCAGATCGAAATACTCGTAGAGCACATCGACAGCATCCCATGATGATGCGCGCCCGCCGATAGCCCCTGGTTTTTCCTTTGATCCCGTCAGTATGCCAATTTGCCACCGAAGAACGCAGCTACAGCCGACGCCCTGGCCCGGCTGCGCGACCAGCAATCCAGTTCAGATCACCTCCCGCACCCAACCTGGGCCATGGGTGTGCCACGCCAAGTTACGCTAACCACGGCTCTGGCTGCCGTTAACAGGCCAGGGCCAAACCAGATTCACACTCCACCATCACCATGGGCCGATGGCCACCAGGCAATGAACTCCAACTAGCATTCAATATTTCGTCATCATAGATTATAACGTCAAAACAAACGATGTTCAGGGCATCAAGTATTCATGGACAACAAATTTACTGTGTCGAATCACTGAGTTCAAATTCACTCTTTGAAGGTACTCGCCAGAAATTTATTCTGCTCGGAACAAGCACATTGCTGGCAGATGACACAAGAAACTAGTCCCTACTCAACGCAGCAAAATGTGAAATGACATAACCGGGAACGGGAAGAGTCATCTTTATGCCTTCACTTGGGGAGGAGCATCGCCTTGCAGAGCGGGATCAGATTTGACAGCATCTAGTGTCTTGAAGAACTCCTCAGGCAGAGCAACAGGCCGGTGCTGAGGAACATGCTTAGGAATTGGGGTGTCGTCTTCAATCACCTCACATTCATAGTCATCAGGAACACCCCATGGATCCCATTCTGCCATTCATTCAGACAGAATCACATTAAAACAAAACGAAGCACAAAGTTTTGCATCAGCCAACAAATACATGCAAACATATATGCTGCAATTGAAAGCCTAGAACATCAGTTTGCAGACAAGCAGTATTGCAATATAGCAGCAGACATGTGTTCATAATCAAGGAATAGATGAATGGATGAGAAGTAAGCCAGTGTAACAGTGTGAGTGTTGGCCACCCAGCGGTATAGTAACAATAACTTGCAAGTGATAAATTGAAGGTATCCTCAAACCCATGCACTCAACATAATTTTTGAAACTAAAAAGTATGTTCTTCAATTATCACACTGATATATAAAATTAAAGTTCTGCAGCTACATGTGCATGGCAAAGCATATACGAGCACACTGTTGAAGTAGAAGGTATTCACAGTGCATTGCTATTACCAGCTTGATTTGCATTCTTGATAATGCTAAAAAACTAAAAGCAGAACTGCAGAATAAGAAATAAGATTAAAGGGCACGTAAAACATTGGGATTTATTTCAGTTATACTCTGCTAACTCAGAGACACAAACAGACTATAATTAAACCCATTACATTTTTTCCTCAAAAGATATGAACACCGTAGACTGTCACCTTCATCAGAACTACCACAAAATAAGAGGTTAAATGTTCCACAATAAATTTAGTGGTATAGTACAAAGGATACAGTGTGATATATCAGATCCTAAGGAATCAGTTTAATACTCTGACACACTGCTCCTATATAGGTGGCCATTTCCAGATGCAGCATGCACCATGAGACCAGAAGCACACAAGATATAAACACTCTAGTCACCAGTAGTACTTTCAAGTACTAATCACTGATCAGTCCATAAACTCACCCTCATTTTGCTAGAGGCCTAGAGCCATAGACTAATTGAACAATGTAAAAGAGAGTTCTAGGGATAATAAGGTAACCTCACACCAACCTCCCATCTATCTACAATTCCAATGACTATGCAACAAATTCCAATCCTACCACCAACTATTATCAAACGATAGCATTTTTCCTAGATGAACCTATTGCGTGTATTGTATTATCAATGTCCCCAAATCAGTGAAGCCATCTATCACACAATAACTTACACATCAAATACATCGATTACACTAACTACTGCCTACGGATCAGAAAACCATAAAAATGGAATAAACTGTAGAGACAACGGGGGTGACGGGAAGGTAGCCAAGAATCACATACCAATCATTTTGGCGATGAGCTTGAGCTCGTCCTCGGCCTCCTCGATGAGCTCCTCGACCTGCCCGCATCCGATTCGGTCCTCGATGGTCTTCCAGTCGCCCTCCTCCTGGCAGATCTGGAGGCGGTGATTCGTGAAGGACTCGACGGCCTTGCGGTAGCCCTCGTCTTTGGGGACGGCCTCGATCTCCTTGAGCGTGCGCGTGTAGAGCCCGATGAGAACCTCCCGCGCGTTGGGCACCACCTCAAGGCCCACGATCCCCGTCGTCTCCTTCACGGCGCGCGCCGCCCTCAGCGCCGCCAGGCCGCCACCGCCGGTCAAGATCCGCCGCAGGAACATCTCGCCGTCGTCGCTTGCGGTGGTGGTGGTAGTGGCGTCTCTCTGCTGAGGTGCGGGGACGACTCACTCGAGGGCTGCTGCTGGATTGGGGAGAGTTGGTGTGGTTTGTGTGGGCTGGACTCGCAGTTGAGTGGGCTTTCATTCTCTTTCTTCGTTCAGGTGGCGTGGGCTTTCTCTCTCTCTCTCTCTCTCTCTCTCTCTGCAGTTTGAAGTATATTAGATTAGTGTCTGTTTATGTCCACTAGAGATTGTGAAAAGCAGATTGTGGATTGTAAAAAACTTGGATTGTAAGAGCAACTCGAGTCTATCTTAACTAATAATATGTATGTGAATAGAGATTTTAGTAAAAACATATCCTCCAATAATTTCTTTAATTATATCTCTAAATAATGTCATCCGCTATTCTAAATTTTTTCGCTAGCGAAAGGTGAAAAAGTGGGACTGGTTTTCTAGAGTGCATACAAGATATAAAAGACTATTAGAAGGTAGAAAGATATAGAGAGTGTTTTTTATTCAAATGATCTCTAAATAATAATTTAGACAGCGGATTAAAAAAGACTCTTGAAGATGTTATAATACTTTATATTGTAAAATGCTATTGTTGTTTGGCATCCTGAATTGTAGGATGGTGGGATTGTTATCATTTGCTATGCGATGTCTAGACTACTACTGGACTTGTCTAAGTTTATATTTAGTTCTTTTATTCATTTTAGAGTGTTGTTTGTCTTCGCTTGAACTAAAAATTAAAAATAGATTAATACTCTCTCCGTCCATGAAAGAATCAATTTCTAGAATCCGTGCCAGTCAAACTTTTTAAAGTTTGACTAACTTTATAGAAAAGAGTAACAACATCTATAATATAAAATGCACATTATATGAAAATATATTCTATGATGAATCTAATAATACTA